>Ga0206107_1000011_pt1 | contig 286247 bp, 254 predicted proteins | sample 2B0metagenome_FD_148652 | JGI IMG/M metagenome (GOLD analysis project Ga0206107, IMG submission 148652) | Enriched microbial communities from leaf-cutter ant dump, University of Wisconsin, Madison, United States - 2B0 | ecosystem: Environmental > Terrestrial > Nest > Insects nest > Nest dump... | reverse complement strand
GCTTCCCGAAGGATCTGCATCTTCTGTTCTACACTAAAATGTCTTCTTGTTTTTCCCATTGATTTACTAATTTAACTCTACTAAATTATTTCCCAAATTTAGTCCAGTCGATTAGGGGGCTAGGACACTCTATTAAAAGTGAATGGTTATTCGCTACACCAAAAAAAAGAGAACAAATCTTATTTCTCCGAGAAGAAAATCAAATCGCACACATCAGCCAAAAATATTTTGAAGAAGGAAATAAGTTTGTTTTTTTAATAAAAGATGAAGATGATAATGAGCTATTTAGAAACAATTCATTATTTCTAACTTCTCTATCTTCATTTGGTTTTGGCAAACTTTCCAAAAAAATCATCCAACAAATTTCGTCTACTTCAATAATCAGTGGCATAGGACATCCGGGTTTGTATGGTATGGCTGGGAATGCTCTTACAGATTCAACAAAGAAGAAGTTTATTCTGGATTTTCTACAATATGCAGATATTGGCATTGAAGATCTGGAAACTATTGAAATATCTCCAGACGATCTCCCTGAAACTATTGATGATGATATGCAAAAAACTCTTAAAAAAAAGAAAGTGGTGGTTTCCAGCAGAACAATTTACGATGGCACGTTGAAAGAGTCGGGTATTGCAAGATTTTCTTTAGGCGGACATGAGTCAGAAGGTACTACCAAGATGTTTGAATTAAGTCCTCTTATTTATCGATCTCTAAAAGAAGGTCGTACATTAATTATCGATGAATTTGATTCCAGATTTCATCCCTTATTGACCAGAAAAATAGTAGAATTATACAATTCTCCCCAAAATAAAGACGCTCAACTTATTTTTGTTACCCATGATACCAATTTATTGTCTTCAGACTTGTTGAGAAGAGATCAAATTGATTTTGTTGAAAAAGACAAATATGGAGTCAGTCACTTGTATACATTAGTTGAAATTAAAGGAGTCAGAAACAACGCCTCATTTGAAAAAGACTACATTCAAGGAAAATATGGGGCTATTCCGTTTTTGGGCAATTTTTCACTTTTATTAGATTCTGAATAATGCCAAAGAAAACAAAATCAATAAAAGTTTCCGATAAAGCCAAAGCATGGAACCGAAAAAAAGACCCCGGGATTTATAAGACAGAATCTATTCCGATCAGAAATACGATTCTAATTGTCTGCGAAGGTCAAACTGAACAACTGTACTTTGAGTCTTTCCCAGTTTTATCACTACAGGTCAAATGTATAAATCTGAAAGGGCAGTCTAAAACTAAACTTGTCGAATCAACCCAGTCAATAATTGAATCTTTAGTAGATAAAAAGTACGATGAAGTCTGGTGTGTATTTGATATGGATGTAAAACAAGGTCAAAAAGAATTTTCGGATTTTGACAATGCTATCGTCAAAGCGAATAGTTTAGGCTATAAAGTAGCCTATTCCAATGATTCATTTGAATTATGGTTTTTTCTTCATTATAGTTATACAGATACGAAAAATCTAAGAGGTTATTATTATGAGGAGCTGAGCAAAAGATTCAATATAAACTATGTAGAACAAGGAAAACAATACAGTTTTTGCCAAAAATTATACAAAGTTTTACTCGAAGACAAAGGCTCGTCACAAACTCATGCAATTGAAAGAGCAAAAAAAATATTCGAAGTAAACAAACATCTTCCATTTCATAAGCAAAACCCTGTTACAAAAGTGTATGAACTGGTGGAAAAATTAAACGAAAACTCAAGGAGATAAATTACTAGCATTTCGCCTTGATGTTTTGTATCTCCGATTTGCATTCCCAACCCTTGCTTGAACTATAAACGGACATTCGTTTCATAGCAGCTATTTTTTGAGGTAAGTATATTGTCAGCAGCAGGATTTTCAGGATTAAAGGATGAAAAGGTTTTTTTTAGTACCACATCAAAAATATACAGGTTCATCATCCTACAATCAGGCAAATCATGATACAGACAATAATTTATGAATGAACAGATTTTTAGTACACTATCGAAATACCCGGAATATAATCCTGCAAATCCTATAATCCTCTTAATCCTGATACAGACATTTTTACCATGACACTGGACGAAATAACCTACGCAATAAACGGATGCGCCATGAAGGTGCACAACACACTGGGCAATGATTTTCAGGAAGTGATATACCAGCGTTGTCTGGCTATTGAGCTGAAGCGTGCGGGGCTGGTTTTTGGCAGAGAGATCGAACAGACCATTTATTACGATGGCATAGAGGTTGGTACCCGCAGAGCTGATTTTGTGGTAGAAGGCCAACTGATTGTGGAGCTGAAAGCAGTAATCAGACTAGAAGACGTGCATCTGGCTCAAGCCAAAAACTATGTGGTAGCTTATGATTTTCCGGTTGGCTTACTTATCAATTTTGGCGCAACGAGCCTGCAATTCAAAAAAGTATACAATTCCCGATACCACCCTTCAAATCCTAAAATCCCCTAAAGCATAATCCGGACAAGAGGATGTATTATTGTGTATATTGGATCATTATGCAGTAGCTTAAATGACAACATGGAAGATGGAGCACAGATTAATCAATTATTTTTTAAAAATTACCACAATGACAGCCGAAGAAATAAAAGCGCTGACGGACAGCATGGTGGTCAGAGAATACCAGAAAGGGGATTTTCTTTTAAAAGATGGGCAACGAAATGCAGACACATTCTTCATTATGACCGGTTTGGTCAGACAATACAAGCTGACGGACCGGGAAGAAATCACTACAAACTTTTTCAGTGAAGGGCAATGGATAATTTCATTGACAAGTTTTACGGACGATACCAGCACAAGTGACTATCTGGTATGTGAAGAAAACATATCTGTTGTTGTCGGCAATGAGCAAAAGGCTCAGGAGATTTTTCAACAATTTCCAAGATTGGAGACGGTATCAAGGGTAGTAATGGAAACTGTATTTGCCGAACAACAAAAACTCCTGTTATCGTATCATACCGACACTCCGGAACAACGATATCTGAGTCTGTTAAAAAACAGACCCGATATATTCCAACGGGTTCCGAAATATCACATCGCCAGCTATATAGGGGTCAAACCTGAATCCTTGAGCAGGATACGAAAAAGGATAATGTCTAATGACTGACGTTAGGATCAACCACAGTATCGCTAAATCCCTTTGCGATTAACCAGATACTTAGCACAATTTCAAATAATCCACCGGGGAGAGATAATACCACACCATATGGTATTCCGAATAATTCTGAAAAACATCCGGCTATAAATACTGAATACCCGATATAGCCCCATATTGGAAATACAACCGGAACAAGTTCCGACTTTTGAAGCAGATAACAGAAAACCAATCCGCCACAACCCCAGAAAATCATCCCCAGCTGGTAGGAATAAAAGTTGGCACTCGAAGACAGGTTAAGTAGTAACGAAAAGGAAGAAGTATCCCAATACCCTTCGGAATGACCAATGGTTTCACTGATCGCAAGGGGCAATAAAAGAAAAACAGCCCCCAAAGCAAGCATTAACGTTCCAAAAGAACCCAATACCAGATAAATAACGGAAAGTCTTTGGCTTGTTGATTTCAGGACACCAAACATCACGCTAATCAAACCAAGATTAAACAAGGTATGTACAACCGCCATCAAAATTGCTCCTGTGACCAGATGCACCTTGTTCTCAAGTATATCGGTTGACAGTATCTGATTGTTTTGAATGATCTCCGTAAGGCTTGTTCCCGTGGCGTATGACGCAAATGACAAAATAAAGAATATGCCGAACAGACGGGCTGAATTTGTTTTCATAGTTAGCTGATTTATTATCAATCGTTTTTTTGTTTCAAAATATTTCGACAAAATTAAAGCAATAAGGTATCAAAGTCATTGACTTGGGTTAAGAAACCAGTCTGTACCAGGGTTTGAGGACAGGATGTTGCAGATGTTAGGCGGGATAGTATAAGAATGAAAAATTTTAACTAAATACAACTATGAGAATACTATTAACATTACTGTGTATCGCATCATTCAGTTGGGCAGCTTTATCTCAAGACGCTCGGGAAACTAGAATAAAAACTCAATCTTATAAATATTCATATACGTACATTTCAATCGCAGGCAAAGCTTTTTCTAAATCGCTCAAAGTAGACGTTGACTTTGGAGATACGCCAGAACAAATTAGAGCTAGTGACCAATACTCAGCCATTTTAACAAACAAAAAATCATATGCAGCAATTTTAAATTATATGATTGAAAACCAATTTGAGCTTGTCGAAACACTTACACAAACCTCTATTACTCAAGGTTCAGGTGGCACTTCGGGAATTATTTTTATTATGAGAAAGAAAGAAATAGCCCTTAACGAATAAAATCACCTTTTTATAACGAATGAATAAACTCAGGCTCATCGGATTGCAAACTCTGATGAGCTGTCAGCTATTTAAGAACTCAGTTCTGCCTGGGACCTGCAGAGCGAAAATCGCCAGAGTAAACTTCGCTCAACATATTCATCAAAAAAAATCTACTAACAGGTTGAAAGTATTGATTTAGAAAGGAAAGCGTAAAGACTCCTGTCTTACTATAAAACATTAAGCAACCACAACGGCGTTTAAACACTAAAACACTATATAATAGTATTTTAAAAACATTTTTTCAGCTATTTTTATCACAAAAACATTGTTTTTAAATATTTAATCGTATTTTAATACACAAAAAACTTTCAATCAACCCTTTAAAACCTATAAAAGCTATGAGAAAAAACCTACATTTGCTAGGCAGCATACTTATGCTGTTTTTGTGCGGCCAGCTCCTGATGGCCCAACCCCAATTAGTCAAAGACATCCCGGATGATGCCCGAGAGTTTTTTTCCGTAAATGGTATATTGTATTTCTTTTCCGGTGATGAACTATGGAAAAGCGAAGGAACAAGCGGCACAACCGTACTGGTCAAAAAACTTGATGAAGAAGTAAATTACCCGTATTACAACAAAACAGTGGTTATTGTGGACAACTATTTCTTTTTTAGCACCGTGTCAGGCATAGGCACTATGTCTATCTGGAGAAGTGATGGTACAACGATCAATACAGCAAAAGCAGTCACGGAACCATCGTTAGCACTTCTGGGTACGTTTCAGGATAAGGTTATTTTTCTGAAAAATGGTGAACTCTGGCAGTTAGATCTTCTACAACAGGCAGTGTTAATCAAAGGCCTTGGCGATTACATTGATCTATTCTCCGCTACGGATGATTATATGTATTTTTCATCATCAGACTATACAAGCTCCAGTGACGGTTATTTCCCACTTTGGGTATCTGATGGCACCGAAAACGGAACGTACTCCATACTTCGTGATCACCATAATTATGTAAGGAGTTTTCAGCCTTTCGACAATCAGATGTATATGGCTCTGGTAAAAGGCTTAGGTGAAATGGCAGACGATTTCTCCCTGGCCACTCCAGAAGGTATAACGCATATCTGGACATCATCCGACAGAGGCCTTAGTACGGATTTCACCAACATTGAACGTATTGCTCCCTTAGGAGATAAGCTTATTCTTTTCGTAAACCCAATGTTCTCGCCAGGTTACGAACTCTGGGAATATGATCCTGCTACCAACAAAGTAACCAGTATACGCTCAATGCTCGATTTTGCGTACTTATCAAGGGAGTTTCTGGAAACGGTTGTCATCAACAATACAATGGCCTTCAATACCGGTAAAAAGGTATTTCGCTCTGATGGCACCAATGCCGGCACTTATCCCATAGCTGATATGTATCATAGAAATAATGCAGAGTATACAAAAGTCGGAGACCTCCTGTTTTATATCAACCATGCATCTGCAAGCCCTGCTTCCTACAACGAGGAGTTTGAATTGTACCAGAGCGGACTTTTCCCTCAGAACACCTCATCAGTGAGAAAGCTATTTGGTAACACAAACTACTACGGGCATGCAGCCAATCTCACAGAAGCCGGAGAGAAACTCTTCTTCTCTCTGGAATCCAATACCGGAGATAAAACTCTCTGGATCTATGACCCCGTCAAACCGGCAGATGGAAGCCCGTACTTTACTGTAGTAAACGCAGACACCGATCAGGATATACAATGGCTCAAAAGCAGCGATACCATTGTAAAGCCAGCAGGACTGAATATTGCCCTGCGATTCAACCCCACCGGATCACCGGGCAGTGTACAATTCTGGAATGGGCCTCATCTTGCCCGTACGGAAAGCTCCGCACCTTTCAGCTTCCCGGGCGATAATAACGGCAACTATCAACCCTGGACCAATGCCAATCCGGGTAATTATACCTTTACCGCTATTCCCTACTCTCTGCCGGGTGGCAACGGGGTAGCCGGCCCTTCCACTGTCGTCAACTTTACCATCGTAACACCTGCTCCCAAAGTACTACCTGTTGTAAGCGCAGGACCGGACAGGGAAATTACACTTCCGACAGACAGCGTATACCTGTATGGATCAGCCACTGATCCGGATGGATATATTGTACAACGCAGATGGACTGTAGCATATGAAAGCTATGATGATTATTATATCGTAAATCCGGATCAGGATACCACTTTAGTTACTTTTTTTGCTAAGAACTCAAATGGACGATACCTGTATATTTTTGATGCAACCGACAATGATGGGTTATTCAACTCCGACACGGTAGAGGTTATAGTCAATGACTATCCGGCCAAAATCACCCGATTTGTACTGGTTGACACCGATACAGACACAGACTTGCAAGACCTTGAGCGAAATAATACCATTAATCTGTCTGCTCTGCCTCCCAATCTGAGCATACGGGCCGAAACAGCACCCGCTATCATACAGAAGGTTGTTTTTGACTATGACAACGGCCGCATGATCCGGACAGAAAACACACCTCCTTATGCCCTATTCGGCAATGCTGGGGCCAGCTACATACCCGGACAATTTACAGAAGGTACCCACAGGCTGAGAGCTGTACCATACCTCAGCGATACCGCATACAGAGAAAACATTACATTCCTGTATGTCACACGAAGCATACCGGGTGCTCTGAACAAGTTTGTGCTGGTACGAGCAGATACGGATCAGGACCTCTTTGACCTGACCTCCTATACAACTCTCTATCTTGACGAACTACCGGCACAGCTCAATGTTCGTGTGGAAACCAATACCTCCTCGATAGGAAGTGTGACTTTTAGTCTCAACAATACGAATCGTACAGAAAACGTAGCGCCATATTCGGTCTTTGGTGATATTGGTGGTAATTTCAACGGAGGTACATTTCCGGTTGGAGACAACTATATTGAGGCCAAGGCATATTCCGGCTCCAACGGTACCGGCTCCTATCTCAATGGCATTTATGTACCGTTCAGAGTAAGAGCATCGCGCAATGCCAGACTGGCCGCTGATTATTACGAATCAGGAACACAGGTTTCTATTGTACCAAAACCCGTCAGCTGACCGCTTCGCCATACGGATAGAAGCCGCAGTAAACGAACATACTTCTGTGGAAATTTTCAACGCGAGTGGTCTGCCCGTAAGCAAACTCTACAACGGTCCCGGACAGAATATGGAATTGCAGTGGGATGCTACCCAGGTACCGGCAGGCGTATATTTCTGCCATGTACGAAGCAATAACGCTGTCAAAACCTATAAACTAATGGTGGTAAGATAAGAGCTCCCAACTCCATTTGCTGTTATATTGAGGTTGTCTGAACGAACTGATCCGTTTTTTGAAAACGATCATTGTTCAGACAACCTTTCAAAAATAGTATTCAGACCGTCCGTGTATCTTCTCCGATAATTTCTTCCCGATGTTTTTTCCCCCACTGCCACAGCTCCATTATAAGCTTATCCAGGGAGCGACCGTGTTCTGTCATCGAATATTCTACTGCAGGCGGAAATGAACTAATTACCCTTCGAACAATCAGCTTATTCATTTCAAGCTCTTTTAGCTCTTTGGAAAGCATTTTATCAGTAATACCTCGGACTTCTCCGAGTATCTCCCTGTAGCGTTTGGGACCAAGATAAAGTGAAGTGATAATGGGCAACTTCCAGCGACCGCTCAGAACATCCAGGGCATCCATCACAGGACGAATCAACGCTTCACATTCCTTTTCCTGATCGGGGCTTTGAGATAGGGACGAACACATAACTTTCCTTTTAGATAGTACTATACAAATAACCAGTACTATATTTTATTCCGTAAATTTAGATAAGTTTGTAGAAACTTTCAATAAGCAAACAACAATATAATTTTCAACTTATTATCTAAACATGATATCCTCATGTATAACCAAATGCGATGAAACATATACCTCTTTCAGTTCTTGAGCTTGCTATAATCCGGGAAGGCGGCAATGCGCAGCAGGCCATAGAAGAGACTGTACGTGTTGCCCGGCATACGGAACAGGAAGGCTATTCCAGACTATGGCTTGCCGAACATCATAATATGCCCTATATATCAAGTTCGGCCACGGCTGTACTAATCGGTCATGTAGCCGGAAAAACCAAGCGTATACGTGTAGGTTCAGGTGGTATAATGCTTCCCAATCATTCACCTCTGGTAATTGCCGAGCAATTCGGAACGCTGGAAACCCTTTATCCAGGCCGGATCGACCTTGGTCTGGGGCGGGCTCCCGGAACCGACCAGACGACTGCCATGGCACTTCGCCGTCATAATACAACTACGGCACACAGCTTTCCTTCCGATGTAAAATCATTGCAGGCTTATTTCTGCAATGAAGATAATGATGCCAAAGTACGGGCTTTCCCGGGCGAAGGCCTTTCTGTTCCGTTATGGATACTGGGCTCGAGCACCGACAGTGCCTATCTGGCTGCGGAAATGGGTCTGCCATACGCATTTGCCGCACATTTTGCCCCGGCACAGCTGTTTGCCGCTATCGATATTTACCGGCAACATTTCAAACCTTCAAAACAATTAACTAAACCCTACCTTATGGTTGCTGTCAATGTAATTGCAGCAGATAGTGATGATGAAGCAAATCATCTGACAACATCCCTGATCAATATGTTTCTGGGTGTGGTTACAGGCAAGCCTCAGCCGTTGCGCCCTCCGGGCAAACTCTCCGAACTCTATCAATATCAGGACGTACAGCACGCTGTCAATAATATGCTAGCTGGCACTTTCATGGGCGGACCTGAAAAACTCCGCCATGAGCTCGCCGGATTTATCTCTGATACTCAAACAGACGAACTGATGGTGACCGGTTATATTTATGATCCGGAAGCGCGTCTCAAATCTTTCTCAATACTAAAAAGAGCATTAGACTCAGCAGGTAAAAGCAACTAAAATCCGCCAGCTATAACACCGTATTTACAATTTTCAACAATATAATATATCGCATTATGTCAATAACAGAATCTCTTAACTGGCGCTATGCCACTAAAAGCTATAACGGACAATCTGTTTCCCAGGACAAAATTGACACAATACTTGAAACCATACATCTTGCTCCCAGCAGTTCGGGACTACAACCATTCAACGTATTGGTTATCAACAATCCTGAACTGAAAGAAAAAATACGTCCCATAGCATTCAATCAGCAACAAATCACTCAGTGCTCACATGTACTGGTTTTCGCAGCCTGGGATAATTATACGGTAGAGCGAATCAACAAAGTGTTTGAGCGTAACAATGCAGAACGCAATCTTCCCCCGAGCGCAACCGATGATTACAGAAACATGCTCATTCAATCCTATACAAACCTTACGGCCGAGCAAAACTTTGAGCATGCAGCACGCCAAACCTACATCGCTCTTGGCTTTGCCCTATACACAGCTGCCCAGTTGCAGATAGATGCCACCCCGATGGAAGGCTTTAGCAATGCTGCTCTGGATGAGCTTCTGGGACTAAAACAACAAGGCCTGAAAAGTGTTACCATACTGGCCCTGGGGTACAGGGATGCTGCAAACGACTGGCTCGCTCCTATGAAAAAAGTACGTGCTCCGAAAAGCGACTTTTTTATTGAGCTTAAATAATCTGATCCGGCCAAAGAGCAGAGTACACACAGCTCTGCTCCTGCCTGCCACAGATTAAACCACTACACAGCCACCGTCTGCCGGCACAAAACCTGCCTCAAATTGTCAGTAGAATAACACCGGAATATGAAGGATTTTTTATTGGAAGTGGCATTTACGATAGCAGGCATTGGAGCTGCTTCAGGATTGGTCTTTAAAAACGACCGGCTTTATCTGATCTCTGATACCAGCAATTATCTGTACCAGTATTCGATTACCAGCCAGCGACTGTATAAAACACTGCTTACAGACTCCGCTCCGCCGCATGAACAGCTTTCCAAAGAAACAAAAAGTGATTTTGAAGCGATTTTTCCTGATGAAGACCGGCTCGTCATTCTTGGTTCCGGATCTGATACCAGATACGCCCGAAATCAGCAGTTTTCAATCCCCGTTCATGCAAAAAAACATCGTATAAAAAAGCTGGATATGCGCCCGCTGTATCAGCATTTGCAGAAAAAATATCAGATTGGCACTGATAATTTCAATATTGAGGGGGCCATGCGCTATAAGAATCAATTACTACTATTCAACAGGGGAAACGGTCCTATAGGCTTCAATGGTATTTTTCGCCTTACCCCTGGCCTGGATACAGTTTTTATTCCTGTACCTCTGCCTGCTCTTAACGATACTCCTGCAGGGTTCAGCGATGCTGTCAGAGTGCGTGATACTATTTACTTCACCGCCATTGCAGAATCTCAGCCTTCCGTTTACCATGATGGCGAAATTAAAGGCACTTACCTGGGTATAATGCGCCTGCCGGAATTCGAAGTTGAGCAACTGATTGTGCTCTCTGGCACTTCCAAATTTGAAGGCATCACATTATTTTCAGAAGATAGCAAATCCGTCCATTTTCTCCTTTGTGAAGACAGAGACTCCCACTCACAAGAGTCTGTAATATATCATCTTAAAATTAAGAAAAAACAGCATTAACCCACTATGGCATGCATCCTAAACATCTTATACACAAACTTCTTTTTATCAATATATTTTGAAAATTAAATTCCCTGACTATATTTGATTCACTTTTGAGATGTAAGCTATACTCCTCTCAAATCAATATTTTTAAGTTTTCATTTTTATTTAACCTAACAACTACTTTTAATTTATGGACGAATATCTAGCAATTATCAAGATTTTTGGTGGAAACTTTGCGCCAAAAGGCTGGGCAATGTGTCAGGGACAGCTATTATCCATCGCTCAGAATACGGCTTTATTCTCTCTTTTAGGAACTACTTATGGCGGCAACGGACAAACTACCTTTGCTCTTCCCGATCTGAGAGGCAGAACGCCTATTGGTTATGGCCAGGGCCCCGGACTAAGCAATTATGCACTGGGACAGGTATCCGGAACAGAAAATGTGACACTCACAACCGGCAATATACCACCACACAATCACGCAGTATCCGGCACCGTAAAATTACCGGTCAATGCTGATTCATCAGCTACGGACAATCCGGAAGAGGCGTATCTTGCTCCCACTGCAAGCAATAACTACAATACTTCGCCAAGCTCGGGCGCTTACTCAGGCAATCTTTCTGTGGATCTGACTACCGGAGTAACTGGTAACGGCTTACCTGTAAGCATCATGCAGCCTACGCTGGCAATGAATTACATCATCTGCCTCGAAGGGCTGTTCCCTTCCCGTAGCTAGTCTGCCGGTCAATTTTCAGAGCCATATAGCCTGATTGCAATTATGACTGTAATCAAGATAGGGATTTTATTACCCAAATCTTCTCTATATCCCTCGATTGGATTTGATCTGCTGAACGGATTAAAAGCACAGCTGGATTCCGTTCAGCATTTTTCCTATGAACTCCTGTATGAAAATATTGGTACCGGCGGAGACTCCAACGAGATATACAACAAAGCCGAAAAACTTCTGCTACAGGAGTCATGGATTGTACTGGCCTTTCTGGATCATAGTGAAGCTACAAAACTGGATATGTTATTCAGACAGCAAAAGCGGATTCTGATTGTACTGGACCCGGGAGCTCATGTCCCTTTGACCTGGAGCAACGGAAGTCCGTACCACTTTACTATTTCACTTCAGACAGCCTTCAATAATCATGTCACTGGCACACTGGCTGCAAAAGCCGGAAATAAGCGGGCATTTTTTGCATCTTCTTTTTACGAAGGGGGATACCTGCAAACATATTCATACCTGAAAGGTTATGAGCACGAAGGCGGTACTATATACTTTCATTCAATTGTTCCCTTTCATCGAAATGAGTACCAGACAAGCGACCTTGTATATGCCTTTGAACATCACCAACCAGAGGCTATACTGGCTCAGTTTTCGGCAGAAGCAGGTGAAGTCTTTCTGGGCAGGTATGCACAGACCAGTATCTGCCGGCAAGTGCCCCTTTATGTATCAGCTTTTATGCTTGAAGAAAGCTGGCTCGACACTGTACCCTATCCATTTGATGGAATCAAAGGATGTACCGCCTGGTGCCGGTCACTTGATAACGACATGAATCATCAGTTCATCAATACCATCGGGCAACAGTATGCAACTACGCCCACTATTTTCACTTTATTGGGCTGGGAAAGCGGATTACTGATAAATCAGTTAGCACATAACCCGGAAACACCTAAAAGAACCGATGAAATTCTGGAAAAAACAGAATCCATAGAACTGCATTCTCCCAGAGGAGCTCTCCGGCTGCACAAGGATTCCCGTATTTTCTTTAGTCCGGTTTACCAGACAGAAATTGTCAAAAACCCGGATACCGGAAACTGCCAGCTGCAACTAATCGGTGATTATCCCTGCGAATCTGAAAAATCTGTCTTCACGAATGAAACTCCCAACGGAGTTTTTTCCAAATGGACAAACACTTACCTATGCATTTAAGTTTGACGCACACAACACGTAACTAATCATAAAATTATGAAAGACCTATATACCTTTTCCAAAACGTTGTTTACTTTTTGCCTGATCTTTCTGACATCACTTTACGGATCGGCACAAACCACATTAAGCACAGGCGATATTTCAATTATTGGATTCAATTCCGCGCTCGATTATCGCGACGGTTTTGCCTTTGTAACCTGGGTACCGCTAGAGGCAGGCACACAGATACGGTTTACAGACAACGGATTCAACAGTTCCGCGCACTCCAATACCTCCGGCAATATCAGAGAGCTGGAACAAACCATACACTGGACAGCAACATCAGCTATCGCAGCAGGTACTGTTATTGTAATTGAAGCCAATGGCAGTAGCTCTCTCTCAACCATTACAAGTCATGGTTCGGTAGCTGTATACAACGCTGACGGTGCGATAACAGCAGCTATTTCCCTAACCAATACCGGCGATCAGATTTTTGCCTTTCAGGGCTCCTATACCGTAAGCAACAATGCTGCTGGTACCTTTTTCGGTACACTGATAGACGGAATCGGCTTCCAAGGTCTCGGCACCTATACCGGCTGGCTTACCGATGGCACAGTAAGCTCCAACAGATCTTACCGCCCTTCGGATCTACCATCCTCCAATGCGCTATATTTTGCTAACGGTGCCGTAGGAGCCGCCTATACCGGTCCACGCAGCAATCTGACCATTATGCAATTAAAAGCAGCAGTGGCCAATATTACAAACTGGACACTGTACACGAACCCGGGCGGCGTGCAGCAGTACAACACCTCTTCTTTTGAAGCTCTGTCTGCACCCGCTATCACCGGTCATCCTTCCGGCAGCACAATCTGCCAGGGCGGTAACGCAACATTCTCCGTAACCGCTACCGGCGCCACCACCTATCAGTGGCAGGTAAGCACCAACAACGGAATGAGCTTCGAAAATCTGAATAATGACGGTTTGTACTCCGGAGTATCCACGGCAACGTTAACCATTACAGAAGCTACAGTATCTCTGAACAATAATCTGTACCGTTGTATCGCTTCAGGTGCCGTAGCACCAGCTGCTACATCCAATGACGCAAGACTTACTGTACTGCAACTTCCAACAGCTGCTGCTCAACCCGAAAATGCTGTTATATGCAGCGGCAGTGAAACCAGCATCACATTAAGCGCCGATCTTCAGGGAACATCCTTTACCTGGACTCATTCTGTCACCGAAGGATCTGTATCCGGTGGCTCCAGCGGAGAAGGCAATACAATTGCACAGGCCCTGCAGGGAGAAGGTGTGATAAGCTATGTAATTACCCCAACTCTTAATAATTGCACCGGTGCACCTGTCACTGTAACTGTGGGAGTTGCTCCCGCTGCTGCTGTCACCACTCCCCCGACAAACCAAAGTACCTGCCCGAATGAGGAAATTTCTTTTACTACAGAGGTAGCAAACGCATCTTCGTATCAATGGCAGGTAAATACCGGCTCAGAATTTGAAAATCTCACAGAAAGCACTCTTTATTCGGGTGTAACTACAAACTCACTGACCATATCAGAAGCTAGTGCCGGTATGAATGGATATTTATACAGGGTGATTGTAAACAGCAACTGCCCGCATACAATTACCAGTCAACCAGTCACTCTGACAGCTACAGATACAGAAGAACCGGTTTTTATCTCCTGTCCTGAAGACATTGTTACCTTCGATGCCAATTATGTATATGAGGAACCGGCTGCCAGTGATAATTGCACGGACAATCCAACAATAGAACTCTCTGAAGGCCTGGGCATCGGAGCTACCTTTCCGGCAGGCACTACTACAGAGACATATACCGCGAGTGACGTGTCCGGTAACATTGCTACCTGTTCTTTTACAGTTACTGTTGAACTGATCACATCATTTGACAGTCAGTTTCAGGCTGGCATGAATGTACATCCCAATCCTGCAAGGAACAATATAACGATTCATTTGTCCAATAACAGTGGTCCGGTGGAAATTCAGTGGCATACGCTTTCCGGCCAACTCATCGAGACTTTGAGTGTAACTGATGTAAAAGAATATCTGTATGACATCAACCATTTGTCAGCAGGAGTATACTTGCTTCATGTAATCAGCAGTCAGGAACACCATATTCAGAAAATACTGGTAAAATAATACCATCATCCGATATCAACAGCTACTACCGGGGCAGCAGGCCTGATAGTAGCTGTTTTTATTCAATCATCCAACCGGATATTTTCTTATTTTCTGTTTTCTATCAGAAACTTTTTTATTTCTTTACTGAATACTTCTGGCTGATCTTCCTGTACAAAAGTTCGTGCGTTCTTGACCATAACCAAACGGCTTTGTAAAAAAACACCGCAAATCCTTATACCCAGTTTTGCAGGAAATAGGGTTTTGTCATCAGCTCCCCAGACAATGAGCACCGGCTTAGGAAATAGTTTTAACCGGTCTGCTGCCCACATGGTATAACGGGGAGACCATGTTTTGACAGCGCTTGCAAAGTCGGAACGAATCCGGTTATTTTCAGAAAAATGGCACAGATAATACTGAATCCACTCCTCCGAAGTCAGCGTATGCGAAAGCAAACCCATAAAAAAATCTTTATCCGGCAAAGACTTCACAGCAAAAAGTTTCCCCATACAGTAGGTAAATCCGGGAATCCAAACAGCGTATTTCAGGTAAGCGAATTTGAACGGTGGAAAAACGTCCAGCCCTTCACAATTAGACAGAACCAGCCCGGACACCTTATCCGGGAAAAGCGCAGTGTAGACCTGAGCATAAACACCTCCGGTATCATTGGCTACTATGACTATCTTGTCAATATCCAGAAAGACGAGTAATTTATCTATCAGACGAACCAGGCCGATCGGACTATAATCCTTGAGACTGCTGAGTGGAATAGCGTGACCTCCCAAGGGCAGATTGACAGCGATACACCGATATTCTGATGACAGGAACGGGATCATTTTTCGCCAGGTCATACTATTGGTCAGTGTACCATGCAGAAACAGTATAGGAGTTCCCTGCCCTTCATCCGTATAATGTATTCCTTCAAAAACAGGGGCAGTATATAAAACCGGATTTTTTACATCTTTCTTTTGAGTCATTGTACTATAATTTGATAAAGTTCCGATCCAAAAATCAGCACTTTATACAAACCATTAATTAACAAAAGATAAGAATACTTCAGGGAATTATTCTTTTACGAATACGACTCAATGACTCAGCTGTAACGCCCAGATAAGAAGCAAGGTAATATTGAGGAACGCGATTGAGCAGATCCGGTTGCGACAAAAGCAGCTTCCGGTATCGCATTTCCGGCTTATTGACGATATAAGATGCCAGCAAATCCTGATACTTACTCAGCTCTTCTTCCAGAATCAGTCTGGTAAGACCTAATAAATCGGGATAACGATGAAACATCTCCTCTTCCGCCTCTTTATATATAATAGCGACCGTGGTGTCTTCAAGACAGTCAATATAATGAGAAGCGGGATTTTGCTTCATGTAACTGTCATAGGAAATCACAAAACTGTTTTCAATGTGAAAAAACGTTGTTTTCTCTTCTTCATCAACGATATAATACTGGCGTATACAACCGCTTATTACAAAATAATAGCATCGGGAAATTTCACCTTCACGAAGCAACAGAGTCCCCTTTGGATAGGTCCTGACTTTTACTGCTCTGGCGATATCGGTTTCCTCTTCAGAAGATAACGGTACGATTTTTTTCAGGAAATCGGTAAAGGCTTTACTCATTACGCTGTGAAGCAAATTTTCTATTCCACCCAATATAATTCAGCAAAAGTCACCCAGATTGGATTATCAGAAGTTCGTCTTTACAAGATTATGCAATCCGAAGGGAAAATATTATCAGCTACGATCAGTTAAAAAACTGCATCCATACAAATTCTGAAAGCAGAAAATAATGAATGCAGTTCTTTCTGTATTTTCCAATCAGGACAACTGAGCAAGGCTTTCTTCCAACACCCTTATCTTTGCTTCCGCATCCGCCTGTTTCTTTTTCTCATTTTCAACTACCTGCTCAGGCGCTCCGCTTACAAACTTCTCATTAGAAAGTTTCTTCTGCACAGACAGCAAAAACCCTTTGGTATATTCGAGTTCCTTTGTCAATCTTTCCCGCTCCGCTTCCGGGTCGATTTCGCCTTCCAGAGGAATATACAGCTCATCTGCTTTTACCACAAAGGAAGCCGCTCCCTCCGGTTTTTCAGAACAGAATCCCAGTTCTTCAAGGCCAGCCAGCTTCCCGATGATACGGCCAAACATCTTATACAGTAACTGATTATCAGTTTTTACCAATAAATTCAGCTGAGTAGACTTGGCAATCTGCTTACTGTTCCGGACATTACGGACACTAATGATAACCTCTCTCGCAATTTCCGCGTTTTGCAGAAACTCCTTATCAAAATGACTTATTCTGGGCCACTCAGCTACAATTATACAATCTTTCTCATTACGCTCTTTGATCTGATGCCACAACTCTTCTGAAATGAACGGCATGAACGGATGAACAACTCTGAGTAGCTTTTCAAAGATCTCAATGGTGGCTTCGAGCGTCTGAGGATCAATTGGCTTTTCATAATCAGGCTTAATCATCTCCAGATACCAGGAGCAGAAATCATCCCAAACCAGCTTATAAACCACATGCAGCGCATCAGACAATCTGAATTTGCTAAATGCTTCTTCCAGTTCAAACAACGCTTCGTTGAACCGGGCGTTGATCCAGGCGACTGCTACTTCATTGGCTTTACCGGAAAGGTTATTATCAACTTTCCAGCCTTTGATCAGACGGAAAGCATTCCATATCTTATTAGAAAAATTTCTCCCTTGCTCACAGAGCTTTTCATCAAAAAGCAGATCATTACCTGCCGGGCTGCTGAACAACATACCAACTCGCACTCCATCCGCTCCATACTTTTCTATAAGCTCAATAGGATCCGGAGAGTTTCCCAGCGATTTAGACATTTTCCTACCCTGCTTATCCCGAACGATACCGGTCAGATATACATTTTTGAACGGCAGTTCTCCACGATATTCATACCCTGCCATAATCATTCTGGCAACCCAGAAAAACAGGATTTCGGGTGCTGTTACCAGATCATTGGTCGGATAGTAGTAATTGATTTCTTTACCTTGTGGCTCCTTAAATCCATTGAAAACGGAAATCGGCCACAACCATGATGAAAACCAGGTATCCAGCACATCCTCATCCTGGCGCAATTCTTCTGCTTTATAGGTCTTTCCCAAAGAAGCAAATTCTACAACTGCTTCATCTTCAGTCTTTGCCACCACATAAGCCCCTTCCGGACTATACCATGCCGGAATCCGATGTCCCCACCACAGCTGACGGGAGATACACCAGTCCCGGATGTTTTCCATCCATACCCGGTACATATTTTTAAACTTGGCAGGATGCAGGCGTATCGTGTCATCAAGAACATTTTCCAGAGCAGGCTTTGCCATCTCGTCCATCCGACAGAACCACTGAGTCGATAGCTTAGGTTCTATAACCGCATCTGTACGCTCCGAAAAGCCTACATTATTTTTAATATCTTCTACCTTTACCAGCCATCCCTCAGCCTCAAGATCTTTGGCAATCTTCTTTCTGACTATAAAGCGATCCTCCCCGATATAGCGTCCGGCTTTTTCGTTGAGCGTTCCGTCATCATTCAGAATATCGATCACTTCCAGGTTGTGCTTCATGCCCAGATTGTAGTCATTGATATCATGAGCGGGGGTTACTTTCAGACATCCGGTACCAAAAGCCATATCAACATATTCGTCCGCGATAATTGGTATCTGCCTGTTTACAAAAGGAACGATCGCTTTTTTGCCTATAATATGCTTATAGCGCTCATCTCCGGGATTGACACATATGGCTGTATCACCCAAAATAGTTTCAGGACGTGTTGTTGCAACAGTAAGCGTTTCATCACTGTCTGCCAACCTGTAGACTACATGGTACAAACGGGAGCTTACTTCCTTATAATTTACTTCCTCATCCGATAAAGCTGTCTTCCCCTGAGGATCCCAGTTGACCATACGGACTCCCCGATAGATTTTACCTTTACGGTACAAATCAATGAAGACATCAATAACCGCCTCTGAAAGGTCATCATCCATCGTAAATTTGGTACGTTCCCAGTCACAGGAAGCTCCGAGTTTTTTGAGCTGCTCCAGGATGATTCCTCCGTATTTCTCCTTCCACTCCCATGCATACTTCAGAAACTCTTCCCTGCTAAGCGATTTTTTATCAATGCCTTTTTCCTTAAGCATCGCAACCACTTTGGCTTCCGTGGCTATTGACGCATGATCGGTACCCGGTACCCAGCAGGCTTCCTTTCCTTCCATACGGGCTTTACGGATCAGAATATCCTGAATGGTGTTATTGAGCATGTGCCCCATGTGCAGCACTCCTGTCACATTGGGTGGCGGAATTACAATAGAAAAAGGCTCTTTATCGGGGTCAGGCTCCGAATGAAAGAAACCCTGCTGCATCCAGGAAGAATACCACTTATCCTCAACTTCCTGAGGATTATAGGTTTTATTAATATCGCTCATTCTTATTTTAAGATCTTAAAAGACAACAAAAGTACATGGTTAAAATCAAAAAATCAGGGGAAAGTACAGAAAAAACCGACTTTCCCCTAAAATGTTGTAACCGCAATTGATACTAGTAATAGGTTATCTTACACTTAGGATTCTTTTTCTTGAATCGCTGAATCTCACCTGTTGGAATTCCGGAATAATGGGCAATAAGCGTATTAAGTGTTTCGTCCGGCACTGCACTGATTGATTTAATCTGAGGATTACTACTTACATTGAGGTATTCAAGATGGCGGAATCTGGAAATCGGAGATAAGTCGGAAATTTTTGTCGATGCCAGAGCCAGATAGGTAATATAGTTCAGCGAACGTAGCGGACTCAGGTCGGATACTGAATTATGGGATATATCGAGATGCATCAGTTTGGGCAATTTGCTGAGCGGACTCAGATCACTGATTCCCGCGTTGAAACAGTCAAGATGTACAAGATTAACAAGGCTGGTCAAGGGTGCCAGTGAACCTATAGCTACCTTTTTCAGACGAAGTTTTTCCAGACTAACCAGACCGGTAATTGGTGTAACATCCTTTATGGCATAATTAAGGGAAATATCCAGCTCCTCAAGCATGATCATATTTCGCAGCGGTTCAAGATCTCTGAGCTTATTTTCACCACAGGTTAGCTCGCGCATCTTTACCAGACCGGCAATATTCTCGAGTGAATATATCTGCAAACCAGACACATCCAATATTTCCAGATTAGTAAGATCTTTCAGATACAATAAGGTATCCACGTTGCTGCCTGACAGATTCAGTTCTTTCAGCTTCTTCAGATCCTTAATCGGAGAAAGGTCCCTGACATTGGTTTTACTAAGATTAAGTTTTTCCAGAAATGTAAAGTTTGCAAGAAAAGAAACATCCGACACAGGCTTGTTAGACACATCAAGCTCTCTAAGTCCCTGACATTTGCGTATCTCATAGTTTTCCGGATAATTCGACAATTTATACTTTTCCTTAAAAAAAGACCGCCAGCTGTCATCCAGTTTCAGCCACCACTGCATCTCCTCTGAGAGAGGTTCCAGTTTTGGCTGTTTTCCCTTAACTGTAATCGCATAGACTTTGAAAGCGCCAAATACCCTGTTATTCTCAGTGGTACGGATAACAAAGATTCTATCTGAGTTTTTTTTCTGTATTAATGTATCAACCACACTGACAACTGTGGGAAGAGAGGTCTCTGCCTGCACACTATCCCCATCAGAGACAGCAGGCGTCATTACTGTATCTATTCGCTCCGAGAGCTCCTTCCAGGTTTCTGTCTGCTTTACCGGAACCTCAAAATAATAAAACTTCCGAAGCTCGTCATATAATACATCGGGCTTATTCAGGGGATTTACAATAAACCTGGCATTGTAAGAAAAGCGACCGGAGTTTTTATCATACTTTACTATAGTAAACACAGGCGCAAAATCCATATTCTCCGGATTCCGGTCATCCCATACCTGGATGTCAGCACTATGAAGCCGTACCGGCGTAAACTTCATATTAAAGTTACGCTGATGCTCATATATTGTATCGTTCAGATTAACATTCAGAAAGTTCTCAAAATCTTCGAACAACGTCTTGAGATTTTGGAACTCAGCATCATTGAGCTTTCGCACTGTTTTTGTCTGCGCAGACAAAATAAAAGAAATAAGAAGGAAATAAATTAACGTAACAAATCTCATCAAACTGTTTTTTATTAAGATTGATAAGATAATAAATTCAAGGGCAAAATGAAATACTGAAAGATCTCCATAGATATAACATTGATTAATTCAATATGTCGCCAATAAATTTACATCTGATTTCCAAAGCACTTTATCTTCCTTTTTCAGGGCTAGGAATCCAGCGTCGTCCACCTTAACATAGGTATCGTCTCCATTATCATAAGTATTAGTGGCCCAAAAAGCTTGGTAATTGTCACCATAAAGGACCCAATTACCGTCTTCTTGCATTACCAGTTGTTTGGCTGGCACACCTGCTGTGTTTGACGCCCAAACGGGATTACCTTCCTTACCATACAATACTATATTCCCATCATGTTGAAGGGTTAAATAAAACTTACCTCTCTCTGAGTATACTCTATCACCAGGAAGTAATACCTTTAGAGGCCAAATAATCCAACCTTTATGTTCTTTTATATCAAAGTGTAATGATTTAAACTCAGCTCGTTGAGAATCAAGGTAAGCATACTTCTGCAGTTTCCTTTTATCTTCTAAATCAAACCGCCCCATTAAAATATCTGCAAGATGTAAAGTAACCTTCTTTGCTCCAAAATGATTCAGGTGCGCATTATTTTCCGAGTCATTAGCTACATCGTTTTTATAAAATAGCCCGGCTTCTTCAAAAACTTCTCTTTTGTTATAATTAATAAATTTAATACCCTGTTTATCAAGATACAACTCAATCGCATTCCAAGTTTCGTGCATTACCTTCGCAGCTTTTAAATGGGGAACCTTTACAAAAACAATTGAGATATCTTTTTCTTTAGCATAATCAATTATACGCTGAATATAAAACTGATGGATCGGAGCTAATTCAATAGTCCCGGTTATTCCCTCTTCAATAGGGAAACTTTCTTCCACTCGATCAAATCTGGCATAATGTCCGCGCTCGGGATTAGAGTATTCAAAGGTAAAATCTTCATCTTCCAAATTCCGGGTATGATATAAATTCATAGGGAAAAAATAATCCATCTTTTGTGAAAAGGTAAGGCTATCATTCTCATTAATCATTTGTAACCGATTAACAGAAAATTTAAACGCATTGGCTAAACGATTAGTTAATGCCAGATGCGAATACATTTCATGGATCTTATAAACATCCATAACTACAACCTTGGGTTTCTGATACTTTAACAGCTCTATCAAAACAAAATAGCTGTTTTTCAAATCTAATCCGGGTATCGCATAGTTCAATGCGGAGATCCCAAAATCTTCCCACATAAGCCCGGCATCAATTCCCCATTCAATATGCGAACTTCCAATATAAACCACATCAAGCGAATTCGGCAATTCATAATATGGCGCTCTTGTCCGAGAATCTTTTGGGGTGTACAGTACATTAAGATAATGAATACACCCTAAGAGGATTGAGATAAAAAGTATAACTTTTAGTATATTTTTCATTTAACAAGTTAGAACTAAAATTGGAAATATATAAACTGCGCAGCTTCATATTGACTTCCATATATTCCATATATCAAGATCAATACTATTGCTGCCAGATAAACAGACCAGCGAATCGGCAGCCAGAGATTCTGCAATTCTTCTTTTGCTCTCCCGTTTCTTTGCAGCATATGTACTATTAATAATAGAATTACCAGGGAACAAATAAGCCAGAGCTCTGATTCTTCCATTCCTAGCTGGACCAGATTAGGTATTAACAACGTTTCCGGATTAAAAACAAAAATGTTACTGACAATATAGAATGCATCGGCAACACTATTGGCCCTGAAGAATATCCACGCAAAACTAACTAGACAAAAGGTAATACAGACATTGACTAGTTTATGGCTAAGTGCGTCCTTTTGCAAACCCGTTAAACCTGATAACTTTTCTGAATAGGGCTGAAAAATAATGCCGGCAATCTGAAAAACTCCGTGAAGAATGCCCCAAATTAAAAATGTCCAGTTTGCCCCATGCCATACTCCGCTCACAATAAATACGATCATTATATTTCTATAGGTCTTCCATCTCCCGTTTTTGCTTCCGCCCAGAGGGAAATACAGATAATCCTTAAACCAGGTAGATAAAGAAATATGCCATCGCCGCCAGAACTCTCTCACCGATTTAGCAAAATAAGGCCTTTCAAAATTCTTCATCAGATCAATTCCGAGTATTTTAGAAGCTCCTATTGCCATATCTGAATAGGCTGAAAAATCACACAATATCTGAAAACTAAACAGCACAGTGGCAATAATCAGCTGGAACCCTTTATATTGTTCCACATCATTATATACTGTATTCACGACAATAGCTAATCTGTCCGCAATCATTACCTTTTGAAATAATCCCCACAAAAACATCAATAAGCCTTCTCTCATTGCTTCATAATTAAAAGACCTGTTATGAGCAAGCTGTGGCAAAAGATTGGAAGCCCTTTCTATCGGGCCAGCAATTAATGGCGGGAAGAATGCAACAAAAAGCGCATATTTTACAAGAGACCTTTCTGCATTTACAGTCCCCCGGTATACGTCAATAATATAGCCTATAACCTGAAATGTATAAAATGAAATACCTACGGGAAGCAAAAAATCAAGATTACTGACTTCATACGTAATACCATATCCGGATAATACGTTTCTGACAGTATCATTCAAAAAATTAAAATACTTATAGAAAAACAGTATCCCAAGATTTACAGTTATACTTCCTGCAATAACATATTTTTTATATATCGGCAGGTAACCTCTTTTTCGGATATTCTCAATAAAGATTCCGGCGAGATAAGTTGTAATTGTTGATGCAACAATCAATAATACATAAACCGGATTCCAGGACATGTAAAAATAATAGCTTGTTATCAACAACCACCACATTCTATATCTATGCGGGATCACATAATATAACACAGCTACAACGGGAAGAAAGAAAAGAAAATGTACTGAATTGAAAAGCATTGATTAATTTATCGACTATTATACTTAGTGCAAATCTATATTATTTAAGATTAATCAAGAATCAATCAGCCAAGAATTATTCATTCACATCCAGAGGTAAGAAACGGCAATACATCGATCAGGTATTTACCCGAATCTCTGCTTCGCAAGGCTATAAGAGGCAGCTTAGACTATCAGGATATTACTTCTTCAGCTTCCTTTCCAGGGTAGCTATCTTCCTGATATTTTGCTTCTCGATGGTGGTAAGATATATATCGACCGATGATTTATCGGGAAAATACCATTCTTTTTCTATAAAATACTCATACAGTGATGTTGTCATAAATTTCAGACCATAACGCGCCAGGATTTCTGATCGCATGATCGACAACTCCTCAATAGAAAGACCTTTAAGTTCCTTTTCTGTCAATACTTTGTAAGAAGCTATAGGATACTTCCCAGGCAATTGGGGCACATAAAAACTTACCGGACAGGTAAAATCCTGTCTGACTATAACAAAAGGCGAGTCTCCGGCAAGTATCTGTTCCCATTCAAACGTCATCTCATCTTTAACCAGATGGACAAAATCAGCATATTCGTTAAAACCTCTTGTATTCTCTTTTACCCAAGCCTCGCCAATCCCCCTTTTACCATAATGAACATTCAGGGATATGGCAAGAATTCCGTTGCGAAAAGACCATTTTCCCTGATAAATTGACTTCTCAGGCCAGACATCCTCCATCATCTGCACATCACCCTCAGGGCAAAAATACCATGTACGGTCTCTGTTAGCCAGATCCTGGCCCAATATCAGTCCCGCAGGCGAAGCCGGCTGAGCAAAAACACCTGTTGCAACAAGGATTAATCCAATAAAAAGATAAAACGCCTTAATTTTCATCTTCAGGAAATAAATCAATTTACTAACAAGACCAAAAATAGCACAAATAGTTATAGCCTAACAGATTTAGGGGATAAAATAAAAAATAAAACTTCTTAAACGCAGTTTATTATTTAAAAAATACAATTTAAATGAAAACAACCACCAACTAGCAATATAAAAGATGTATTATTCTAATATTTTTTATACTTTATTTACCAAGCCCATTTCTCGTATGGCGGAGGAGCACATATAATCTATACTCTGGAAGCTTCATACCCCTCATCAATCAGTAACTTTTCTCTCTCCGCACTCATTACCGCAAGACGGTCACAACGTTCGTTTTCAACATGTCCTGCATGTCCTTTTATCCAGCGGAATCGAACTTTATGCTTTTTATAAAGAGGTAAAAAACGCTGCCACAAATCAACATTCTTTACATCCTTCCAATTTTTCCGGACCCAGTTATGCAGCCAGCCTTTTTCCACTGAATCTACGACATATCTGGAGTCAGAAACAACCGTTACTTCAAACCCTTCCCCCTTCAGAGCTTCAAGCCCTTTGATTACCGCAAGCAGCTCCATCCGGTTATTGGTTGTAAGCCGAAAACCTTCTGACAGCTCCTTCCGGTGCTGCTTATATATCAGAACAACACCATAACCTCCCGGACCGGGATTTCCTTTTGCCGCTCCGTCTGTATATAATAAAATCATGAAAAATCTTTTATAAATTGAATCAGCCTCTCATATGCCTCATCCTCAAGAGCCGGAAAATTGGCAATGCGAAAACTATTGTCTGCCCATGGGCCATAACCATTACCAAGCACCATCCCCTCTGCCAGAGCACGCTCTTTGACTTGTCGGAGCTGTTTTTTTTCCGCACTCAGGCATAAAACTGTATCAGACTGCACGTTCTTATTTGCAATCAGACTTTTAAACTCCGTCTGGTTGTTGAAGAAATTCAGCAATTTGTTTTTTCTGATTCTCAGAAGCTTCGCAGTTTCGTCGATTACCGGCACCATGTCCATAATTTTTCCCAAAAGGAAAATAGCAAGCACATTGGGCGTACAGGTCGTCTGCTTTTTTTGCATCATGGAATCCATAAAAGTCAGGCTATTGTAATGTCTGCTTTCACCGATAGCCTTCGATTTTGCAACAGCCTGCGGTGAACATATCATTACAGCCAGCCCTGCGGGCAGGCCAAAACATTTCTGAACAGAAGCAAACCAAATATCTGCCTGTCTGAAATCGAGCCTGGCTCCAGCCATGGATGAAGTAGCATCTACCGCGATCAGAGAGTCCGGACACAAAATTCTTAACTGCTTCATATACCCGCTGCTCAGCTGTGTCGCATTCGACGTTTCATTGTGTGTTATACACAAGAGCTTGCCATCTGTATTCTGAGGTAAAGGAGGCTCCTCCTCCGGATCAAATACCTGAGCAGTACATGCACCACCCAGCTTTCCGGTATATTCATACCATTTTTGCCCGAATGCTCCATTGTAGAGATGTATGCTTCCTGTTGACAAGATCAGTGATTGGGCGATAATTTCCCAACACTCCGTAGCCGATGAAGCAAAATATATCTGATAATCATCCGGTATCAGCAGCTTTTTCCTCAGAGAATTCATAGTAGCCTCTGCCATTTGAACAAAGGCATCGCTCCTGTGATTTACCGATAAAATTCCGGTATCCACAGCCGCATTCATAAATTCCCGTATCTGAGGATAAAGTTGGGATGGTCCCGGGTAAAATGAAATCATGCTTCTGATCTGGAAACAAAGTAATAGATTGCCAGCATATAACTGTCAAGCCCAAGTCCGGTTATGATACCGGTGCAGTTTTTACTGATAATGCTTTTATGCCTGAACTCTTCTCTTGCATACACATTGGAAATATGCACTTCCATCACAGGAGTCCTGACAGCTGCGATAGCATCCGATAAAGCAATAGAAGTATGAGTATATGCTCCTGCATTAAATACGATTCCGTCATATGAAAAGCCCACCTCATGAATCTTATTGACCAGCTCGCCTTCCACATTCGATTGGTAATACTCCAGTTCTACATCCGGGAACATGGATTTAAGATCTTCCAGGTAGGAATCAAATCCCTGACTGCCGTATACACCCGGCTCTCTCAGGCCAAGCAGGTTCAGATTGGGCCCGTTAAGAATCAACAGTTTCATAATGTTATCAGATTATTTTAAAGGTTTTAGTAACTTTATTCCTGTAATACATAAGTCATGAACTGGGATATAGCTATCAGACGGTTTAAAAACTTTTTAAAACTCGAACGCTCTCTTGCCGAGAATTCGGTAATCGCCTACGTACAGGACGTGGTAAAGCTAAAACAGTTTTCAGAAATCTCCAATTTACCGGCTTCACCGATTGAGTTTAAAACATCCGACCTCAGCAATTTCTTTATTTACCTGAATGAGGTTGGGCTTAGCGCATACTCTCAGGCACGTATCCTGTCTGGCATCAAAGCTTTTTACAAGTTTCTTCATTATGAAGAAATAATAAGTGATGACCCTGCTGCCATTGTTGAAACTCCCAGATTGGGCAGAAAACTTCCCGACACACTAAACATACACGAAATTGACCTGTTGCTCGATGCAATCGACCTTTCCACCCCTGAAGGAGCCAGAAACCGTGCCATGCTCGAGACTCTGTACAGCTCCGGACTCCGGGTATCAGAGCTTATCAATCTTCGTATTTCCAATATTTTTTTCGGAGAACGCTTTCTCAAAATTCTGGGCAAAGGCGATAAAGAGCGGCTTGTGCCAATCGGACGTTCTGCTCTCAAATATATAGAGGTCTATCTCAACGAAGTCCGTGTACATGTACCTGTAAAAAAAGGCTTTGAAAACTATGCATTTCTCAACCGCAGAGGCCAGGCGCTAACCCGGGTCATGATCTTTACCATTATCAAGAATCTTGGTAAAGAAGCTGGTCTCACCCAAAACATAAGCCCTCATACCTTCAGACATTCCTTTGCCACCCATCTGATAGAAGGCGGGGCAGATCTGCGGGCTGTACAGGCTATGCTGGGTCACGAATCTATTACCACTACTGAAATTTACACACATCTTGATCGGGAATACCTGAAACAGATCATCATCGACTATCATCCTAGAAGTCAGGAAAAACGGTAAACTCAACAGCAGTCTCGGTATTTTGACAAAACCGGATTATCAAAATTCATGAACCGGTCCCCTTGCTTTCGGATACAACATACGCAGTTTTGATCTCTCAAAAAATTAGCTCTATCTTTGCAGAAAAAGCCTGTACGAACTTGTATAAGTCACTAATCCGCCCCCTGCTTTTCAGAATGGATGCTGAAAAAGCACATTATTTCACTTTTTCACTATTAAAAAAGACGTTGTCCATACCAGGAAGTCGCCTTATCGCCAAAAGTCTTTTTCATGTTTCTGACAACCATTTAAATCGTCAGGTTTTGGGACTGTCATTTCCAAATCCGGTAGGACTGGCCGCAGGTTTTGACAAGGATGCCCGGATGATTGATGAATTGGCTGCATTGGGATTCGGATTTGTGGAAATAGGTACAGTAACCCCCAAGGCACAGTCTGGCAATGATAAACCAAGGCTATTTCGTCTTGTTGAAGATCGTGCGATTATCAACCGCATGGGGTTCAATAATGAAGGTGTCGATGCTGCGGTCAGACGTCTGAAAAAAGTAAAATCAGATATTATTATAGGTGGTAACATCGGCAAAAATAAGGTCACCCCAAACGAAGAAGCATTTTCTGATTACCGGATCTGCTTTGAAGCACTTCATCCTTATGTACATTATTTTGCTGTCAATGTAAGTTCTCCGAATACTCCGGGACTACGTTCCCTTCAGGAAAAAGAGCCATTGAAAAAAATCCTGTCCGGCTTGCAGGAGCTCAACCTGAAAAAAGAGAATGCAAAGCCTATCCTTTTAAAAATAGCTCCCGATCTGACCGACAGCCAGCTTGATGACATCGTAGAAATAGTGAAAGAATCCGGTATTGCCGGAGTTATAGCTACCAATACTACCATAAGCCGGGATAACTTAAGAAGCAGTCGGAAAAAAATCGAGCATATAGGAGCAGGTGGTCTTAGCGGACAACCACTTACAAAGCGTTCAACCGAAGTAATCAGGCATCTTTCCCGAAAATCAGAAGGGGCATTTCCTGTTATCGCCGTCGGCGGGATTTGCAGTCCGCAGGATGCTTTGGAAAAGCTGGAGGCAGGAGCCGCCCTTATTCAGGTTTATTCAGGTTATATCTACGAAGGCCCCTCTCTCATAAAAAGAATTAATAAAGCAATTCTGAAAAGAATTCGCTAGTTTTAAAGGTTTACTCCCTATCTATGGCAGAAAATACCTATAAAAAACCTTCAAAAAAAGCACCCACACCCGCCAAGGAAAAAAGCGCTCCCCGCATTCCCTCGATCCGGCTGGGGTTTCTTAAAGACAAGCGCTTTCACCTTGCCAGTGGCATTTTCATAATTGTCTGCTCGGTATCCATGCTTATTGCATTTACCTCGTATCTGTTTACCGGAGTCAATGATCAGAGTATTATCGAAAGTCTTACTGAAGCTTCCGTAACCGAATCCGGCAAAGAAGTTCAGAACTGGCTGGGAGTAAGTGGTGCATACATTTCCCATTACTTCATATTCAGATGGTTTGGCATAGCCTCGTTCCTTTTCATACCAATTCTGTTTCTTACAGGTACCCGCATTGTTCTGAAAAGACACTTGCTGCCATTTGGAAGAATCGTTTCATTATCGCTGTTTTTTCTGTTCTGGATTGACCTGTGCCTTGGCTATTCGGTATTTCTGATCCAGAAAGAAACATATCTCGCTTTTCTATCCGGCGGTATTGGTTACGAAATGGCCGTGCTGAGCGACAGCTTACTAGGCTGGGGCACTACTCTTCTGCTCATTTTCATGCTGCTGGTCTTCTTTATTTTCTATTTCAATATAACCTCAGTTGTGTCATCCGCTGACAAAGCCATACAGGATAAACCAATACATCCCGATGAAATAGAAAAAGACGATATTATCAATACTCTTGATGAAGAGCCGACTGATGCACCTCTTCCTGTAGTAACTACAGACAACGATTCTGTCGTCAAGGTGGAAGAAGCGCTTGTCATGGAAGAAGAGTTTGATGAAGATAAAGAACTGGAACAATGGATTGTAAAAACCGAATCATCTTCCCGGCCGGAGCAAAAAAGCAATACAGCTCTCCTGCTGGAACTGGCCAATGACAAGCAGGCAGAAATCAGAGATGAATACAATGAGGAAGAATTTGATGAAGAAATTGACCTGGAAATCGAAGAGGGCGCAGAAATAAAAATTGAGGATAAAAATTTCAACTTCGACCCGACCCTGGATCTTAGCACCTATCAATATCCTCCTACTGATCTTCTCCGTGAATACGATGGATCAAAAGTACAGGTAACCAAAGAAGAGCTTGAAGCAAATAAGGACAAAATTGTTGAAACACTGTCCCACTACAGTATCGGAATCTCAAGTATCAAAGCAACCATCGGCCCTACTGTAACGCTTTATGAGATAGTACCCGAAGCAGGTGTTCGAATCTCGAAAATCAAAAATCTTGAAGACGACATTGCCCTGAGCCTCGCAGCTCTAGGGATCCGTATTATCGCTCCGATGCCGGGTAAAGGCACCATCGGTATAGAGGTTCCCAATAAAAACAAAGAAATGGTATCCATTCGCTCAGTGTTATCCACTGAAAAGTTCCTGAAAAGCACCATGGATCTGCCTATCGTATTCGGGAAAACCATTTCCAATGAAATCTTTGTAATAGATCTGGCCAAAATGCCTCATCTTCTTATTGCGGGGGCAACCGGTCAGGGAAAATCTGTGGGTTTAAACGTCCTGTTAACCTCACTTATATACAAAAAACATCCGAGTCAGCTTAAGCTCGTTCTTGTTGACCCTAAAAAAGTAGAACTTTCTCTTTTCAACAAAATAGAACGCCATTTTCTGGCAAAGCTCCCCGACACCGATGACGCCATCATTACCGATACCAAAAAGGTAATCCATACACTTAATTCGCTCTGCATGGAGATGGACCAGCGTTATGATCTGCTCAAAGAGGCCAATTGCCGGAATCTGAAGGAATACAACAAAAAATTTGTAGAAAGAAGACTGAATCCCGAAAAAGGCCACCGTTTTATGCCTTATATCGTCCTGGTCATTGATGAGCTTGCAGATCTCATGATGACAGCCGGCAAAGAAGTCGAAACTCCTATTGCCCGTCTTGCTCAGCTGGCCAGAGCTATTGGCATACATCTTGTTGTAGCAACGCAACGCCCGTCGGTAAACGTAATTACTGGTATTATTAAAGCCAACTTTCCGGCAAGGATATCATTTAAGGTGACTTCGAAGGTTGATTCCAGAACAATTCTTGACGCAGGCGGCGCTGACCAGCTTATCGGCCAGGGCGATATGCTGTTTTCACATGGTTCGGAGCTTGTAAGGCTTCAATGTGCCTTTGTTGATACTCCGGAAGTTGAAGAAGTCTGCGACTTTATCGGCGGTCAGAGGGGATATTCATCAGCTTATCACCTGCCGGAATACCGTGACGAAGAAAGCGATGGAGAATCCGGCAATTTTGACTTCAGCAGTCGTGATGATATGTTTGAAGAAGCCGCCAGACTTATTGTTGCCCATCAGCAGGGAAGCACATCCCTGATTCAGCGACGGCTTAAGCTGGGTTATAACAGAGCCGGACGGCTTATCGACCAGCTGGAAGCAGCAGGTATCGTTGGGCCATTTGAAGGAAGTAAAGCCAGAGAGGTGCTAATCAGGGATGAATACAGTTTGGAACAGTTATTGAATGAATTAAATAATAAAAAAAATAGTTAAGCATTTGAGCATTATTGATTGTATTATGAGAAAAGCATTGGCGCTGATTTTAACAGCTATCGTTGGTTTTAATAGTGTAATTGCACAGGTTCAGGATCCTCAGGCCGAAAAAATACTGGATGAAATGAGCAAGCGCTACAAGGAAATGTCCGGATTTAAGGCAAAGTTTTCCTATGAACTGGAAAACAAGGAATATAATATGAAGGAAAAGGCGGAAGGTGAAATCACTGTCAAAGGATCCAAGTTCAGCCTGAAAGTCGGAGATCAGGAAATTATCAACAATGGAACAACTGTCTGGACATACTTTAAAGATGCAAACGAAGTAAATATCAGTGATTTCAATCCGGATCCGGACGATATTACCCCCGACAAAATATATACAATGTATAAAAAAGGCTTCAAGTATATTATGATGGGAGAGCAGTCTGTAGATGGACAACCGGTAAACATCATTGATCTTGAGCCTACCGATCGTAAGGCCAAGATTAACAAAATCCGCCTTATTATTAATAAAGGTGACAAACAGCTAAAGAGCTGGAAAATATTTGAGAACACCGGCAATGTATATACCTATTATATTAAAAGCTTCACGCCCAATGTCAAGCTGGATGACAGCTTCTTCAGTTTTGACAAAGCCAAGCATCCCGGAGTAGAGATTAACGATCTTCGATATTAATTAAGCTATTACTTATATTGCACGGAACCTGAGCATGACTGCTCAGGTTTTTTTGTTTCAAAAATCTTCTTCCCTATTTTTAGAGTATCATTCTTATAAATCCGGCGTCAATGCTAAAAAAAATATGTTATTTGCTCTGCATCATTGCAACGATATTAACCAGCTGCCAGAAACAGGAATCCAACCCAAAAGGGTTTCGCATATCTTCGGATCCTGTCCAGGATTCTTCTTCATTGGATTCCCTCCCTTTCATGACACGCCCAGGCCGGATACTGCTAACCGGAATACCTGAATACAGATTAACCCCGGTATACAAAGTAAATCTTGATAAAAAAGGGAATTATTATACTGGCTCCAACCAGTTTCATACCTGGTATCATTATCAGCCCCCCGATAACGGCAACCAGTGGAATGACCATATTATGCCGGGGTTTGAGGCTGTTTATGGCTATAATATGGTCAATATCTCAAAGCACTATACTGCAAACAATTCCCGTACTTTGTGTTTTGACAGTCCGGTACTTATTAAAACCTTATACTATCCATCCTTCAGCAAGGATACTCTTAATTTTATACCGGTAACCCGAAACTATTACCTCATTTCAGTGTATGACCAGGATACCAATAATGATGGTTTTATCAACGAGAGAGACTTCAGACATTTTTATTATTTTGATCTCCGGTTCAATGACAAAACATCCCTGGTTCCGGTACATTATTCCGTAATTCGCTCACAATATGATCCGGCCAATGATTATATGTACGTATATGCCAGTCCGGATTCAGATAAAAACGGAATTATCAATGTTCAGGACGAAATTCATATTTTCTGGATTGATCTGAAAAATCCTAAAAACAATGGAAAAGCATATTAAAATGAGCGCAAAAACAACTTGTTAATAAATAAACATTTAACCAGGAAAACATTAAAAGTTAATTATCATTTTTAAAACCTGATTACATCAGATATCCTATTTATTTATTATTTCCGATTAATAAAACCTTGAATTCTATTCTTCTCTTAGAAACCATTTTATTCATCTTGCGTACTACATACTGAATGACCAGCAATTCGGACATATTCAGACCAAATATATAAGTATCTGTACGCACCATTCGAAAAGTGAAAGAAAAGTCATTCTTTTTTAAAGAAAAAATTGTCCTATATTTACCATTATTTCTAATTAACTTAAACCTCTAATCAATTAATGAAAAAATTAATTACCCTTGCGTTAGTATGCCTTGGATTGGTTTCCGCTCACGCGGGCGGCAGTCAAAATGAATCAATCATCGGGATCAACAAGAAAAAAGGAATGATTTCCAACGGTGTATATCTTCATTTAGGCCTTGGCTTTCCCAGCATATCCAACTTCGGAACCCAGTCATTAGGCATCCAGCCTACATTTGAATTTGGGAATCAGTGGATGTTCTACAAAAACGACAACTTTGGCATTGGCATGAACGTGAGCTGGCTTACAATTGGCGGTAGCTCCAAAGCTGAGCCTGGATATAGAGTAAGCTCCTTCCACCTTGGTCTGTTAAAGTTTGGGCCGATGGCAAGTTTCTCTCCCGTTGATAATATCGCCATTGACGCGTATTTCAACTTCAGTCCTACAATGTATTTCGGAGCATATTCATATGAATATGCAACCGTCAACAATGCCTTTATCATGTATGGCTTAGCCCTTGCGCCCGGAGCAAAATTTCGCTATAAAAAGCTAGCAGTTGGTTTTGAGCTGCAACTGGGTAATCAGAATTACATCAATTCAGATCTTGAAGATGATGATGATCTGGCCAACTTCAAAGTATCTTATGTTAATCCAAGACTCCTTGTCGGATTTAAGTTCTAAGATCTTTTGAATATCAAATAAAAAAGGGCTGAAAACAGCCCTTTTTTATTTGCACTATAGAAAAAACAAGATCAGGCATACCAGAACGATTACTTCTAATAAACATTATCAGTGCGTTGCTTTTCTGCCCAATCTACAGGAAAAGCAAGGACCAGCTTTATTATATAAAGTAGCAGTATAAATAAAAGAACTTTGCGTTGGAAAGGAAGTAAAAAAACCATTGATAAACCAATCAGGGCTAAAACAGCAGCAGGTACTCTGCGTTTTGTATTTTCACGAATACTACCTACAATAATCATAGATATTATGGAATAGGAAGCAATAACCCCAATGCAAATCCATTCAGCAGGAAAGATCCATATTATCACCAAGGGCTGTACAATATGAAAGACGGCAAATACACGTCTTCTTGCGGCATGCGCGGCATAGTAAATACTGGTAGCATGACTGAAATTGGCGACAACTCCTCCGGACAAATCAAATGTCAACAAACACAAGACTATAATTTTCAGGATACTTACCGGAATATTCCACACCTGAAAAATTACTAATGACGTAACAGCTAAAGCCGCATAATACGTTAAAACAAGATCGGATATCATTGCTTCTTCGCCATGAAGCTCCTGCAGATAATACGGAATTTTTACTTTTCGATTTAATGTTTTCATCAATGCCCATTATGTACTTAAGCAAAAATCCGAAATGATTAAGCCGCTCGTTTTTACAAATGTTAAAAACGACTGAACGTTTATTTTTTCTGTACTCCGGCCCGTATCCGGCTCAGACTAACCTGGCTGATTCCCAGATAGGATGCAATATGTCCTAAAGGAATACGCTGTAAAATATCCGGAAAAGCAGCTACCAGTTCAAAATAGCGTTCGCTGGCATCCTTATTACGCAAAGCTTCATAATAGCCTGCTATACGCTGCAGTTCCTGCTGATAAAACCGGATACCCCATAATGCCCACTGATGTGACTTCCCAAACAGGTATTGCAAGTCTGCATAACCTATAGAAATCAGCTGAGTATTATCTTCGGCTACTTTTAAAAACTGATTGCTGGCTTTTTGATTATAAAAGCTCTCAAGATCAGTAAAGTTTCTTCCCTCCCATTCATACCACAGAATCTTTCCTTCCGCTGTATGAGCATATACCAGACCGTGTACAATGAAATACAACCTGCCACAAATCTGTCCCTTGCTGAGCAAAGAACTTCCTTTGACATGAGCAGTTTCCTGAAATACTTTATTTCCCAATTCAATAGCTTCTGCATCAAAATGCCTGGCATCAGGCACATACTGCGACCATTTATTCATTGCGGTTTTATCTTCCACCCGTAACATCTATGAAAGTACCTGTTGAAAAAGAGGCTTCATCGGAAAGCAACCATAAAACAGCTCTGGCTACTTCTTCAGGATATCCGCCTCTCTGCATCGGAAGTGTATTTTTAATTCTTTCCACCCGGCCAGGTTCACCACCGTCTGCATGGATGTCTGTATATATAAAGCCAGGCCTTACTCCGTTAACTCTGATTCCCTCCCCGGCGACTTCTTTTGCAAGTCCCAGCGTAAACGTATCAACAGCTCCTTTGGAGGCAGCATAATCCACATACTCGTCCGGCGAGCCGGTTCTTGCAGCTATCGAAGAAATATTCACAATACTTCCACCATTACCGCCATACTTAGCCGACATTCGTTTTATTGCCTCTCTGGCACATAAGAAACAGCTTATCACATTCGAAGACAAAATTCGCAACACCCGCTCTGCAGTCAATGCATCTACCCTTGACTGCATTTCCAGAATTCCTGCATTGTTTACCAAAGCCGTTATATGGCCAAAGTCAGTATCTATCTTCTGAAAAAGTCTGATCACTTCCTGCTCATCCGTAACATCAGCCTGATAGGCCATTGCCTTTCCTCCCCGGTCATTTATTGTGCTGACAACCTTCATGGCTGCTTTACTGTTTTTCAGATAATTTACACACACATTATATCCCTGTTCGCCAGCCAGCAAGGCGGTTGCCGCTCCAATGCCCCGGCTCGCTCCGGTAATAAGTATCGTTTTGCTCATAATCACCCTAGCCTGATAGTTTACATTCTCCGGAACAATTGTCCCGACATTAACAGACGCAATATAACAAAAACACTTCCATCGCGAATTATTGACGTGCCCCCGATAACACTGTCCTTCTTCATCTGACGCTCCTGAACATTTATAGCCAGTTCATTTCAATATAAACTGCATCAATAGCACAACTTTATTTTCAAAACTTTCGGTATCAACACATTCAACTTTACTTTGCATTTATCTTTTACCCCTCCACATTATTTTTTTACTTTGGGTTATGAACAAAAACGAACTTTTCGGACAAATTCAACAAAAATCTTCCTATCTCTGTATAGGTCTGGACACTGATCTTCGAAAGATTCCAGCTCACCTTCTGAAAGAAAAAGATCCTGTTTATGAGTTTAACCGACAAATCATCGAAGCCACTATTGATTATTGCGTTGCTTACAAACCTAATATAGCATTTTATGAAGCAATGGGCCCAAGGGGCTGGGAAAGTCTGTCCAAAACCCTGGAGCTTATTCCCGAATCCGTTCTGACAATTGCTGATGCAAAACGTGGAGATATAGGCAATACTTCAGGATTGTATGCACGTGCTTTTTTTGATAAGTCTTCATCCGGCCTTGAGTTTGATGCAATCACCGTTGCGCCTTATATGGGCGAGGATTCCGTAAGTCCCTTTCTCGATTTCAAAAACAAATGGGTAATTGTTCTTGCTTTGACCTCCAATCCTGGCAGCAGTGATTTCCAGAAGCTGAAACTCGAAAACTCCCTGCCTCTTTTTGAAGAAGTAATGAAAAAAAATATGTCCTGGGCAACCGAGGAAAACCTTATGTTTGTCGTAGGTGCAACCCAGGGAGAATTATTTAAGGAAATAAGACGTATCGCACCTGATCACTTTCTGCTGGTTCCGGGAGTTGGTGCGCAAGGAGGAGATCTGGAATCGGTAACCCGATTTGGAATCAACAAACAGTGTGGATTACTGGTCAATTCTTCAAGGGGAATCATTTATGCCGGCAATGACCAGTCCTTTGCAAAAGAAGCCGGAAAAGCTGCCAAACAATTGCAAGAAGAAATGAAAATACTTTTAGACAGATATCTGTAGACATTATTCAATGAACACATCTTTCAACCGCTATGAACGAATCCTTTATCCTCTTTGTATGGCAACACCAATACTTTGACAAATCCGAACTCAGAACCTGCCAGGGAGAAAATCTCATGGTCCTGTCAGCCGGCTACGGCAATACTGACAGCGGACCGGATTTTATGAATGCCAGGATACGTATTGGAAATATTATATGGTACGGCCACGTAGAAATACATCTCAAATCATCTGACTGGATGATGCACCGGCATCACCGGAATGCAGCGTATGACAATGTCATTTTGCATGTAGTATGGGAAAATGACAGACCAATCACACGAACGGATCATTCGGAGATTCCCACACTGGAGCTCAGGCAACGGACTGATCTGAAGCTTCTGGACAAATATATTAGCCTTGTAAATACCGGTAATCCTGAAATACAGCCAGCCTGTCATGAAACGCTGCGTTTTATTCCCGAGGTCATCTATCTTTCCATGCTGGAAGCAACGCTTATTACACGGCTGCAGAAAAAAGCACGGGAAATTCTAAAAATTCTTGCCCAGTGCAAAGGTGACTGGGAAGAAACCACATTTCGCATTCTCTGTCAGAACTTCGGATTTAAGCTAAATGCCGATGCATTTATGGAACTTGGTAAAAGCATCCCTTTCAAAATCCTGAAAAAACACGCTGACAATCTGTTTCAGATCGAAGCGCTTCTATTTGGTCAGGCCGGCATGCTGGAAGCCGATTATCAGGATCAGTACGCCCGTGAGCTGCAAAAAGAATATTCTTTCCTTTCAGTCAAATATGATCTGACACATCACAGACTCAACCCCGTCATATGGAAATTTCTGCGTACCCGCCCTGCTAATTTTCCCACCATACGGATCGCCCAGCTGGCAAAATTCATTTCATCAGTACCTTATATTTTCTCATTATTTTCAGAAACTGAAAGTTCAGAACATCTTATGAATATTCTGAACGCATCTCCATCCGAATATTGGCAAAAGCATTATACATTTGATAAATTACGCTCGGGTTCCGGAGCTAAAGTCGGCAAGGAAAGCATCAACAATATTCTGATTAATACAGTTGTTCCCATCATCGCGGCAGTAGCCGTCGAACGGGACAATGAAGCGCTTATGGACCGCGCGATTGCTTTTCTTGAGAAAATCCCGGGTGAAAACAACCGTATAACAAAGATGTGGAATCATATCGGATTAAATCTTGACCATGCAGGTGACACCCAGGCAGCAATCGAGCTGTTTAACAGTTATTGCACAAAGCGTCTTTGTCTCCATTGCCGAATTGGTCTTTGTATTATAAATAAATTATGATTGTCTGGATAGTAAACAGCCTGTTTTTAAGCATCTGGTGCTTCGTTTTATTACGCTGGCGCGTACCTTCATCCTTACGGCCATTTCTTATACCAGGTATGGTCTTTAAGATTATTGCCGGCATATTACTCGGACTGCTTTATCAGTTCTATTACAAAGAAGAAGGCGATACTTTCTTTCTTTTTAATCTGGCCTCCTACTTGTCCGAGCTCCTGTCAGGTCGCCCCAAAGACTTTTTCAACATATTACTATTCAATAATTTTGATGCAGAAAGCAAAACTTTCTTTTTTGTCTGGAATCAGCCACGAGCACTTTTTTTTGTAAAAATACTGGCTCTGATCAACAGCATTACCCAAAGCAATTACTGGCTTACATCCGTATACATGAGCCTGTTCAGTTTTACCGGTTTGTGGTACCTTTCATCCTTCCTGGTAAAATCCTATGATATTCCCGGGTATCTTGCTGCTCTTGCGTTTCTTCTTTTCCCTTCTTTCGTCTTTTGGTCATCAGGTGTCCTGAAAGAAAGTATCATGACCGGATTAATCGGCATATTGCTGGTTTCCGTGCTAAAGTTACTACGCCCTGATCCGGGATACAGGCTCCTCAATATCCTGCTTGCCATTATCTCCTTCATTATTCTGCTACAGCTCAAGTATTATTACGCCGGTATTATTGGTGCCTCCCTGCTCGCGTATTGCTTTACTAAAATAGTTATCCGGATGCAACCGGGGAATATCGCTATCCCGCCTGCTTTTCTTCTCCTGTTTTTTCTGGCTGCCGGTTTTGGTCTGGCGACCTTACTTCATCCCAATATGAATATCAGCTCGTTTCCGGAAGCGCTATACACAAACTATACAGCTACACTTACCAAAAGCGCTGATCCGGATTATCTTATTACTGATTTCAAACCTGCGTGGACCTCCATTCTGCTCAATTCTCCCCAAGCCCTTTACCAGGGATTGTTGGGGCCAGGTATATGGTCTGTACAAACTACCATACAAATTCCCGCCGCCTTGGAAAACCTGTTTCTACTTGTCCTTATTACCGTCATTATACTGTACAGGACATATATCGGGGATTGGAAACTATCAACAGAAGGCCTGATCATACTGATCTATGTAGTCGTATCAGCCACATTTATGGCCTATGCATCCCCTAATTTTGGCTCTTTAATCCGCTACAAAACGGGATATCTGCCATTTCTGATTCTTCTGGCTGGCTATCGGAATCCAATAATCGGTTATTTCTTCTCAGGTTCTGAAATAAGGAGGCAAGAAAGACAATCTGGCTCCGATACCGCTCCAGTCAAAGAAAAAAATATAATTAAATAACCAGGGATTCTCAAAGCTGCTAATACCAAAAAGTACTACCGTGCCAATATGAAAAAGAAGCCCTGCCGGAAGAATCAGATATTTTAATCCTCTGAAAAATAGCATAAGAGGAAAGCTCAGTTGTAAAAGCAGAGCAAGTGCCGGAAACAATACAACCAAAAACTCGACCGAGGCTACTTTCTTCCCAATGACCGTATCATGGAGCAAAAGATAGGTCTTGAATGTCACCGGAGATAACCAGCCAACTCCGGAAATCAGAATTTTTTCGAGACCGGACAGAAAGTACACAAGACAGGTTATAATAAGAATCAGCTGCAAAGACCATGAATTAAAATAGATACAGTCATTTTTCTTGGCATGCTCACGCTCACGCAACAAAAACGGAAACAGCATACAGGCATAAGTAAACGGAGCATAGCCATGATCTATCTTTTCAAAGCTGTACAAATAAGCCTGATAAATAACAAAAGCCCCCATAGCCAGTACTGAAAAAAGCACAGGTCTGACGCCAAAGATTACAAGCACAGAAGACAAAAATAAAATTCCATATATCAGGAATGAGGCATATTGTCCGGGAAAAGGTAAATGTACTAACTGAAGTATACCAACGGGACTGTAAAATGTCGAGAGATGCCTCAGCGCTTTCAGATCCTGATACACATCTCTGGTAGCGACCAGAAGGATAAAGAAAAACAATATTCTGAGAATATACACATTATGAATACTTGTTTTAATTTCAGTAAAACCAGACAATCGCTTTCTGAAATTATGAGAAGTCTCATACAAACTAACACACACACATACAGCAATCAATACAATAGCATAACGCAATACCAGCTGATTGACCTTTGCAAGAAAGAAGCTTAATTCCAGCCGGTTCTTTTCCGCAAAAAAACGCGGATAGAGTATTTCTATAATTTTATGAAGCCAGTCTGGTTCCTCTCCAAGATAGGCCTTAAGTATCAGCTGTTCTCCCCAAATCACATAACAAATCACCGGTGCGATTAGCAAGAACGCAGAAAATCCGATAAAGAAACTCAAGCGTCTGTTAATCATCACAGAGAGCTTATTAACAAGGTATCACGAAATTCGGGAAAGCCCGGCGGAAAAGAGACCCGATAAAATCTCCAGTGCTCTCCTCTGGCTACATCAGAACGATGTAGCCTGGACAGTAACACCTGTCCCTCCTGCCGGTAATAGTAATTGCGGGCCAGATACTGAAAGGTTTCGTCCTGCAATTCATATTGCTCCGGATCAAACTTCTTCCATTGCCGGTCAGCGTAGTATAACACGTAAAAAAGCTCAGCCGGCTGATCCTTTTTAACAGGCTCCGCAAACATTCCAAAGCGCAAAAAAGGAAACATATCTGTAATAAGAACAAAAGGAAGAATCACAAGCAACAACATGCAGATATAAACCAGCCTTTTTATTTTCATCCGGTATTCTCCTAAAAATATATTTATAACAAATCACGGAAAGCAAAAAATGTTTTGCTCCTCCTCCGGGATCAGTATTCCGGTTACACGCTTACAGATGATTTATGAACGCTTTCTGATACATAATGTGCATTTTCCCAGAAGTCCTGGAAAACACAGGGCATTCTACAGACTTTCGGCAATTGTCCCGTGAAGTTTTCTATATAATCCGTGACCTTCCAGCAGGCTGTCGTGCGTACCTCTTTCTACAATCCTGCCACGCTCTATTACCACAATTTCATCAGCATGCTGAATAGTCGAAAGCCTGTGCGCAATAACAATGGATGTTCTGTTTTTCATAAGATTCATCAGCGCCTCCTGAACAAGCTTTTCAGATTCATTGTCCAATGCGGAAGTTGCTTCGTCCAATATAAGAATCGGTGGATTCTTCAGCACAGCACGTGCAATGCTTATACGCTGACGCTGGCCGCCACTAAGCTTCATACCACGCTCTCCGATCACTGTCTGATATCCTTGTTCCGTTTTTAAAATAAACTCATGAGCATTGGCAATCCGGGCTGCCCGTATAATATCTTCCTCTTTCGCATCCGGCATACCGAAGGCTATATTGTTAGCGATCGTATCATTAAACAGAATAGACTCCTGTGTCACAATTCCCATAAGTTTGCGCAGAGATTCAAAAGACAGATCTCTGACAGGTACTCCATCAATCCGTATTTCACCGGCAACCGGGTCATAAAACCTTGGCAGCAAATCTGCCAGCGTAGATTTCCCCCCCCCGGACGGACCTACCAGAGCGATCGTTTTGCCCTTTTCTATCGTAATACTGATATCTTTCAAAACGATCTCTGATTCATAAGCAAAGGTTACCCGATCATATTCAATTTTTGATTTGAAAGCATCCAGCTGTACCGGCTGGGCCACTTCCCGTATAGGAATTTTCCGGTCCAACAGAGTAAATATACGTTCTCCCGCAACAAGCCCACGTTGGATATGGCTGAAAGAGTTGGAAACCGCCTTGATAGGCACAAGAATCTGTACAAGTATGAAGATATAAGGAAGAAATTCTGTTGATTTCAGATCAGAATCTCCACGCAGAATCAATAATCCCCCATACAAAAGCATCCCTGTCACAAGCGTTACCCCCAAAAATTCGGATAATGGGCTTGAAAACTCCTTCTTATTTATCATTGAGCGGTATACACTGGCATATCCTTCATTGACCCTGTCAAAACGGCTCTTCATAAATCGCTCGGCCACAAACCCCTTTATAATCCGAATCCCTCCCATTGTCTCATCTACCACACCAAGTATCTCTCCCAGATATCCCTGTCCCATTATTGCGCTACGCTTGATTCGTTTGGTAATTTCTGCCAGAATAAAGAAAGATACAGGCAAATAAAGAAATACAAACTGCGTCAGCTCTGTCGAAATAAGAAAAAGAGCCACAAAATAAGAGATAATAGTAATCGGATCACGCAAGAAGGTGCTAAACGTATCAATAACGGAAATCTCTATTTCCTGCACATCACTGGTTACCCTGGCCATCATATCTCCTTTTTTCTCATTGGTAAAAAAGGCAAGCTCAAAATCCAAAAGCCGGTGATATACTGTTTTTCTCAGATTCTTGACAACGCGGGCCTTGACATTGCCCATCGTACGCTGAGCCAGATATCGGAAAAAATTAGAGGTAAAAACAGAGATTATAATAATCGAGCATACAAACTTCAGCGCACCTTCCTCTCCGTACAGCTGCAAATAATGATTGAAATAGTAATTGAATAAATCAGTAAAATAACTCACTCCGAGGTAAAACTCCGGAAATTCTGTAACAGCCTGCCGGCTTGTCTCATTTCCATTGGCAAACAGAATATCAAGAAAAGGAATAAGCAACGTAAAATTAAGCACTCCGAATACGGTAGCCAGTAATGCAAATACAAAATACTTAGGCACATCTGCCGTATATGGTTTGCCAAAACTTAAGATTCTAAGGTATAATTTCATGATCTAAAACTCCTGTAATCGTTGTGGTATATTCCAGCGGAAGCTGGCCATTACAAACGTATCATTTTTATTGAACGAAGAAAACGCAGATTCCTGCAATCTGATAACCGGACTCACATCAAAAAACACATTATGGTATAGCTGCCAGCTTGCAGCAATGCTAATATAGCTGATCGTTGTTCTGTTGCCCTGCCCGATTTTATTTCCCAATTCTCTCTCCCTGGTCGTATAGCTTTTCAGCACATCTCCTCCCCAGTTTTGGCCGACATCATCCGCACCATAAATGGTATGGAAATATTTTCCTGTCAACCGAAGCCTACCCAGCGGCTGATACCGGACAATAGCAAGCATTTCAAACAAATTGGCTCCCATAGGATGAGCCATTGAATGATTATAGTGCGTATAGCTCTGCTGCTTCCCCTTATGCGAATACATATAGGGTCTTATCGCATTGGCTTCAAGCTGCATATCCAGATTTTTTATGCCTGCTACATTGATATACTTGATCCCGGCCTGACCGCCCTGCTTGTTGGCCCACCAGCCGTTCATTGCTTTTATATGCTTTAGCATAAACTCGTCCAGCACAACCTGACCATAAAAGCTAAAATGGCGCATAAAGTTCAGTTTCCAGTTCATCCCCAGCAAAGCATTATCTTCGCTGCCCAGCTGCTGTTCAATAGACCGATAAAATATAATAGGATTCAGATAGTTGATATCATATTGTCCCTGTCCGCTATCCCCTCTGCTGAAGACAACTGACTCAAACAATCCAATATTCAGATGCCTGCCGATATTGACACTTAAATGATGAAAAGCCATATATTTTTTAGGCATCATGGCATTTTTATAATAGACATCGGCATTGAGCTGGGCAAAAAGATTCTGATAATTTACCTTCCATACCTTTGTATTGATTTTAAGGAAGGTATAATTGCTCATGGCATCAGAAAGAATAAGCGTACGATAGCCATCACCGATACGGTTTTTATCATGCCCGAACTGCATCTCTATGCATTTGACCGGGGTAAAAGTGATATAACCGCTGGCCGTTATAAAATCGTACCCGCCATCTTTAAAACTTTTGGTATAGCCTTCCTCGGGAAAGGCTTCTGTCCTGTCAACGTATGCATCAACATATGAAGGCGAAAAAACCTGATTGTCCGTAAAAAAAGTATAAAAACCGACCTTATTACTAATTGTTCCGCGTACCGAAGCTCCCCGGGTATTAATAGATAGTCGTTCATCAGAGGCACTTTTGCCTATCCCAAAATACAAAACAGGATTTACCTGCAACATAAGCTCACCTGTCCGGACAGTATATAACCCTGCCGGCCTGTGATAGAAATGACGAAGTACAGGCCGTCTTTCCTGTGCTTCATCTGACCATTCCCAGTTATCATTTTTCAGATACTGCAGATTAAAGCGGTCTCCGGAGGAAATCTGACCGGAGTCCAGCCTGACCGAATCCACAAATTGTGCAATTGCTTTCCGGTTGATTGGCTTCACTGTGGAATGAAACTGGTCAGACAACCCGGGTGAAAGAATCTCGTATCGGTCAATCAAATGATAATATTCCCGGTCCAGAGGAGCATACGCCCCCTGGCCTGTTACAACAGCCGGGAGCAGAAAAGACAAAACAACAATGATAAAACGCATTATGTCAATGGCCGTATAGCAGGACTTGATGAAAAGACAGGCAAATCGGCTTTTTGACAAAATTAACGTAAAATTGTATCATTATTAATTAAAAAAAGACATCTTTTATTTCTTATCGGATGATTCTAATTCATGTACCTGAGATAACAAGCCGTGTTGAATATACCATGAACTATATTTTCGGGGAAATCCTGAAAATAAAAATTCAGCTCACAGACCAGGAAAGTATTTTTTCCGACTGGAACGGAGCCCGATTTTCGTATGGCGCCGCTCCTGTCAGCAACGAGCCTTTCTTCCAGTCCCATCATCTGCTATTTGAGAATTCTGTCAGTAGTCAGCATATTGAGTTTATTTCATGGGAAGGATTCAATGTGTTTTTCCCCGTCAAAAACGGATTATTGCCCTTTGATATATTCGCCGCAACTTTTTATCTCATTTCCAGATATGAAGAATATCTTCCTCATCAGCGCGACAAGCACAATCGCTACAGTCACCAGGAAAGTGTATGTTATAAAGGGAAATTTCTCGAATACCCCATAGTCAATATATGGGTATCCGCATTAAAAAAGATACTGGAAAACCATTATCCGAATCTGCTGATACCCCGGCCGGCATTCACATTTACTCCCACAATTGATATTGACAATGCATTTGCATACCAGCACAAAGGCCTTTTACGCAACTCTGCCCAGTTATCCAGACATTTACTGTCCTTAAACTTTCGGCGATTCAGAAAACGGTTCAAAGTCATGTTGCGGCTGGAACAGGATCCGTTCGACAGTTATGAAAAACAGTCCATGATTCATGAAAAGTATCATACAGAACCAAATTATTTTGTCCTCCTGGGGGATCTGTCAAAATATGACAGGAATCTGTCCCATACCAATTCGGGTTATCGCAAGATAATACAAGATCTCAGTACACAGGCAAAAGTCGGAATACATCCTTCATACAGCTCTAATCAATCCTTTGAGCAGCTGGCTCTTGAAAAAAACCGTCTGGAAGAAATCACTAATACTCCGGTCATTGCAAGCAGACAGCATTATCTTAAAATAAAACTACCGGAAACCTATCGTAACCTGATCAGACTGGGTATAAAAGAAGACTATTCCATGGGATATGCAGCTACCGGCGGATATCGCGCAGGCACTTCCACACCCTTTTACTTTTTTGATCTGGAGAAAAATCAAAAAACCGATCTCAAAGTTATCCCTTTCGCATTTATGGATACCGGCATGAAAGTCTATATGAAAAAGAAAAGCAAAGAGGTAATTCCATATGTAAAGCAGCTAACTCATCCGTTGAGAGAAACAGGTGGTCACCTCACTTATATATTTCACAATGAATCAATAGGCGGCAAAGGAATGTGGAAAAACTGGAACAATACCTACGAGGATATTATCCGTACACTATTAACAGATAACAAATAAGAATGGTTAAGATTCTGCCAGCTCAGGATATTGACCCGCTTGAATGGGATCGCTTTATTGACTCAAGCAAACAGGCTAATATCTATGCTCAGTACTGGTATCTCAGCACACTTACACCGGGCTGGTATGCTGTCCACTTTCTGAAAAATGACAGGCTGATAGCAGTTATGCCTTATATAACTGAACGAAAGTTTTTTCAGTCTTATATCAATACTCCGTTTGCCATTCAGCAGCTTGGTTTGTATACCCAGGATGAAACATTGCCTGATATTGAAGATATCAGGCAGATACTCGCCCAATGGCTGAAACAATATGCCTTTGTAAGCTATCGTTTTAATATTGCCAACACGTTGCAATTAGAACCTGCCCTGGCAAAGCTGCCTGTTCGGAAACAGATCACACATCTTTTATCTCTGAATGAGCCATATAACATACTCTATGAAAATTTTTCTGCCAATCATAAAAGGAATATCCGAAAAGCATATAAAAACGGAATAACTACTCAGGAAGACAATGATCTTGATACCCTGATCGAACTGTTTAAGCGCAGCAGAGAAGGCCTGTCCGGAATATACAATACCCTGCAATATATACACCTGAAAGATCTATACAGATCAGGACGGCACCGAAATGCCTGCAGGATATATACTGCCCGTAATCCTGAAGGGAACATTATTGCAGGGGGATTCTTTCTTTTTTACAAACAATCAATTGTATATGTTTTCGGAGCCTCAGCCGATGAAGGCCGGCAAACCGGAGCCATGGCAGCAGTTTTTGATCATCTTATCCGGGACCATGCATGCAAAAATTTAACCCTAGACTTTGAAGGTAGTCTCGTTCCTTCTCTCGCCAGATTTTACAGAGGTTTTGGCGGCAAAGCGCATTCATTTCTTCATCTTTTCAATGACAAACGAAAGTATATATTAAAAATCAAGCAACTATTATCACATGTTCATTCTCGCCAATAAATCCTCCGTTGCCAATTTATATCTCAACGAACTTCGCGATATTTCCATCCAGACCGACCGGCTGCGTTTCCGGAGAAACATGGAGCGTATCGGTGAAATTCTGGCTTACGAGATTTCTCAGACATTCCCCTACAAAAAAATTCAGATCGATACCCCTCTGGCTGCTACAGAAGGATTAACATTTGATCAGGATATAATTCTTGGTACAATTCTCAGAGCAGGCATTCCTTTTCATCAGGGTTTTCTTAACATTTTTGACAAAGCCGAAAATGCTTTTGTAGCGTCTTACCGTCATGTTACAGACGAAAAAGGCTCTTTTGAGATCAAAACGGAGTACTGTATTTCACCCGGACTCACGAATAAAATACTGATTCTGGCAGATCCGATGCTAGCTACCGGTCAATCTCTTTATCTTGCCTGGAAAACCCTGACTGACAAATATGGAATACCGGCACATACCCATATTGCTTCCATTATCGCAAGTAAAACAGGAGTCCAATATATCCGTCAGCATATACCAGATGCTTCACTTTGGTTCGGTGCTGTAGATGAATATCTTAATTCCAAGTCCTATATAGTTCCCGGACTGGGTGATGCCGGTGATCTTGCGTATGGCACAAAACTATAAAAGCCGGCATTTATAGTATCCACATCATAATTCTGTGTAGATAATTAAACCTTTTATTGCATTTATGCATTAACAATACATCAATCCTGACTACAATTAAACAGCTTAATGTTATTAACCCTGCTCAACCGGCTAAGTAAATATCTGATTGTTTATTTTACCGGAATATTCAAATTTGTTCCCGCTCCTCTGATAGCCCTATATCAAAATCTGACCATTCTCGAAGCCACCTTACTCACTACCCTGGGAACAATGACCACAGTAGTTACTCTGACTATGGCCGGAGAGCGTTTCAGGAAGTACATACTCAAAAAGTTTTTCCGGAAACGAAAATTATTTACCCCCGGTAATCGAAAAAAAGTACGATTTATCCGGAAATATGGTATCAAAGGTGTAGCTTTTCTCACTCCTGTTGTTTTTGGTCCGGTCATCGGAGCATTACTGGCTTCTACATTGGGCGCTGCCAAGCACAAGATATTTTTGTCCATGCTGGTTTGTTGTCTTTTCTGGGCCTTGGTTCTGTCTCTTATTTTTGACCAGTCTCTCGCTTTCTGGAGCTTTCTGCAGCACTAAGTCCTGTTAACATTCCATAATTCAGTTTTTTGTTGAAAAAAAGACAAAAATTATCAGATTATTTTTCCCGTTTATACGTATAAGAGGGCGTCAGGGACAACTATCTCTTTTTTTGCACGAGGACAATACATCTGATCCATTCAGTGTATAAATAAAATAACAAAATGAATTTCAGAAAGATAGCATATACATATTCTTTTGGGCTGGCAATCTGCTTCTGGAGCCTCTCCTCTGTTGCTCAGACGGATTCTGTTTCGCTAAAAAAAGCAGACCGATTATATGAAAGCGGAGATATCAAAGAAGCGCTGAAAACATACGCATCCATTATCGCCAAAGACTCCAACAATCTCAGAGCTAATTTTATGGCCGGAATATGTCATATCGAGTCAATAAACAAAGCCCGGTCTCTTTCCTATTTTAAGAAAGCATACGAATTATCTCCGGCCGTATCACCAAAGATCCTTTACTATATTGCTTACGCCAGCCATTTGGGCTACCAGTTTGATACAGCCATTGACTACTACAATCAGTATCTGAATACCCTCGCAGATAAAGCAAACATCAGCTTGCCGGCCAAAGAAAAAAAAGATGAAAGGATAAAAACTCTTAAGCAGATTGCGGAATGTGAAACAGGTAAACAGCTCGTCACCAATCCTGATACAGGTGTAAAAATCCGGAATCTGGGTCCCACAATCAATTCAGTCTATCCCGATTATGGCCCGATTATCACACCTGACGAAAAATATCTGTACTTTACTTCAAAACGGGAAGGTTCTACCGGCGGAATGAAGGACCGGAAAACAGACTTTTTTGAAGATATCTACTTTAGTGAGCATACCGATAGCGGCTGGACTATCCCCCAGGCTCTGGACTCTGCGATTAATACTGACTTGCATGAATCATGCATAGCCATCTCTGCCGACGGAACAGAGCTCTATCTGTACATCGACAATGATCAGTACAAGGGAGACATTTTTCATTCAAGAATGATCGGAAATACATGGATCAAACCTCAGCCATTCAGTATCATGATCAATACGGAGCATATAGAAAACTCAATGACGCTCAGCCAGGATGGGCTGACTCTTTTCTTTTCCAGCAATAAGCCTGGTGGTATAGGCGGAAAAGACATCTATATGTCCAAAAAGAAAAAAAACGGGGGCTGGGAAACACCTCAGAATCTCGGATATGACATCAATACCGAGTACGATGAAGAAGGCCCTTTTCTCGCAGCAGATGGCAAAACCATGTACTTTAGCTCCAAAGGGCATGCCGGGATGGGCGGCTATGATCTGTTTAAATCGGTTTATGACAGTGCATCTCAGAAATGGTCTGCTCCCGAAAATCTGGGATACCCAATCAACTCAACAGACGATGATATATACTTTGTTCTGGCTGGCAGTGGTAAGTACGGCTACTTTGCTTCTGTAAAAGACGATGGAATGGGTGATCTGGATATATACAGAATTCTTATGCCCGGCTTCGTCGAAGAAGATACATTACTCATTGCCATGGCTGACTCCGCCAGCATAGAAGAAACAGACAGTCTTTCATTGATGCTCATCGCATCTGCTGTAGAGCTGCACATTAATGTATTTGACAGAGACAATAGCCTTCCGCTCGATGCAAAAATCGAGGTTTTTTCTGAAAAAGGAAAATTCTTATACAAAGGCCAGACGAAAAATGGCAGTCTGAAGCTTCCTATTAAAGAAAATGATCCCCGAAACCTTCTTGTTGCTTTACAAAAAGATGGCTACGTTTTTAAAACTGTTACTATCAGTGTACCCGCTCCCGAAGAGTTTAAACAGATTGTCGATAAACCCATCTTTATGGATAAGATAGCCGTCGGGGTCCGAACAATACTCAGCAATATCTATTTTGATTTTGACATGGCTACACTCAAATCCAGCTCCGATATCGAGCTCCACAAGTTAAGACGTCTGCTTGCCGAAAATCCTACATTAAAAATCCGTATCGACGGTCATACGGACAATATAGGATCTGCCCAGTATAACAAGGAGCTTTCTCACCGCAGAGCGAAGGCCGTAGTAACCTGGCTGATTAATCATGGTATCGCGACAGGAAGACTTTCTGCCAAGGGCTATGGACAGGAGGTACCGCTGGCAAGTAATGATGATGAAGAAGAAGGAAGAGAGCTGAACAGAAGAACAGAATTCGTTATTCTGGAATATTAATCCGGTTGGCTCCACTATAATAAAACAGCAGGAAGCTCTTTTACTGATCTGTGTAAAAGAGCTTCCTGCTTTTCCGCCTGGCTTGTATCTTGCGCTGCGATCTTCTTACAGCTTTCCTCTTAAGAATGAAGCTGTGTAATTATCCTCCAACTGTATCATGTCTTCCGGAGTGCCTTCAAACGTCACATATCCTCCTTTATCCCCGCCTTCAGGTCCCATATCTATAATCCAGTCAGCACATTTGATCACTTCCATATTATGCTCAATAATTATAAGCGTATTGCCTTGTTCAACCAGCGCATTCATTGCATATAAAAGCTTTTTTATATCCTGAAAATGAAGGCCGGTAGTTGGCTCATCAAATATAAAAATGGTATTTTCTGTTTTTTCACCTACACTCAGATACGATGCCAGCTTGACCCGTTGCGCCTCCCCGCCACTCAGTGTATTGGATGATTGTCCCAGTCGCACATATCCCAACCCCACATCATTCAGCGGCTTTAGCTTCTCAATTATTCTGGGCTTATCCGCAAAAAAGCTCATGGCCTCCTCCACGGTCATATCCAGTATTTCCGTGATATTTTTCTCCTTGTAGAGCACCTCAAGGACTTCCTGCTTGAATCGTTTCCCCTGACACCCCTCACACTGCAGGAAAATATCCGCCATAAACTGCATTTCTATTTTGACTGTCCCCTCCCCCTGACACAGTTCACAGCGCCCGCCGTCAATATTAAAGCTAAAATGTCCGGGTTTATATCCTCTGGTTTTGGCAAGCGGCTGGTCTGCGTAAAGACTGCGAATCAGGTCATATGCCTTGACATAAGTCACCGGATTGGAGCGGCTCGACTTGCCAATCGGGTTCTGATCCACATATTCAATATCCTTTACTTTTTTCAGGGCTCCATCCAATCGCTCAAACTTACCGGTTGCATCAGCCATACCACCAAGATATTTTTTCACCGCCGGATATAATACTTTTTTAATGAGCGTTGATTTGCCGGAACCACTTACTCCTGTTATCACAGTAAGAGCATTGAGCGGAAAACGGACATCAACTTTTTTGAGATTATTTTCTCTGGCTCCTTTTACTTCGATGTATTCCGACCATTTTCTTCTGCTGACCGGAGTCTCTACGCGATCTTTATTATGTAAAAAAGCGGCTGTGCAGGATCCGCTTACCAGCCCCATGTCTTCAAGCTTACCCTGATAGATAAGTTTACCACCATAGGAACCGGCACCCGGACCTATATCAATCAGCTGATCAGCAGCCCGCATAATTTCTTCTTCATGCTCCACCACTATAACACTATTGCCGAGATTACGAAGATGCTCCAGCACAACAATAAGCTTTTCTGTATCTCTGGGATGCAGGCCGATACTTGGCTCATCCAGAATATACATTGAGCCTACCAAAGCGCTGCCCAGTGAAGTAGCCAGTTTTATCCGCTGAAACTCTCCACCACTCAATGTGCTTGACAAACGGTTTAAGGTCAGATACCCCAGTCCTACTTTATCAAGATAATCAAGGCGGCTTACAATTTCCTTCAGAATACGTCCGGCCACCTGCTGTTCATACCCGGAAAGCTGTATGCTATCAATCAGGTTTCTGACTTCATTGACCGGTTTCAAAACCAGATCAATAATCGAATACCCTCCGATTTTTACATATCCGGCATCTTTTCTCAATCTGGATCCTTTACAATCCGGACAAACCGTGCGGCCCCTGTACCGGCTGAGCATAACACGATACTGAATCTTGAAAGTCTGTGACTCCAGATATTGAAAAAACTCATGTAAGCCTTTGAAATATTCATTACCATTCCATAACAGCTCCATCTGCTTCTCATCAAGATCCGCTATACTCCGATGAATAGGAAAGTCAAATCGTATTCCATCGCGAATCAGCGGTGTAAGCCATTCCTGCATCTTTTCGCTTCGCCATGGAGCAATAGCCCCCTCATAAACCGAAAGTCCCCTGTCCGGAAATACCAGATCCTCGTCTATGCCCAGCACGTGTCCAAACCCTTCGCATGTTTTACAAGCGCCATAGGGGTTATTAAAACTAAACAGATTAATAGAAGGAACTTCAAACTGCATTCCATCCAGCTCAAACCGGTCAGAAAAATGAAACATTCCCTTTTCGGGGATCTGCACATGACATTCTCCCTCCCCCTCATAAAAAGCAGTCTGCACAGAATCCGCTATTCTGAATTGCTCTTCTTCCTCCTCCTTTCTAACACTTCCCCTGTCTATCAGAATACTAATATCCAGCGACTTGTTTACTTCTTCTTCCTTTTCCAGCAGCTCTTCAATAAAATGGACTTCCCCGTCGAGCAATACTCTCGCAAATCCTTTATTGAGTAAAAGATTCAGCTCCTCCAGCCTGGACCGGCCCTGTTTTACCTTCAGCGGAGCTGATACAATAAAGCGTGTTCCTTCTTCCTGAGAAATAATAAAATTAACAACATCTGATACCGAATGCTTCTTTACCTCAAGGCCTGAAACCGGCGAAAGGGTTTTGCCGATTCTTGCAAACAATAGTTTCAGATAATCATATATTTCCGTAGTAGTTCCTACAGTTGACCGTGGATTCCGGGTATTCACCTTTTGCTCAATGGCAATAGCCGGCGATACCCCCCGGATATAGTCAACTTCCGGCTTTTCCATCCTGCCCAGAAACTGCCGGGCATAACTGTTAAGGCTTTCCACATACATCCGCTGACCTTCCGCAAAGAGCGTATCAAAAGCAAGCGAAGATTTTCCTGACCCCGATACTCCCGTGATAACCACCAGCTTATTTCTGGGAATCGCAACATCTATATTTTTTAAGTTGTTTCCTCTGGCACCTTTTATAATAATATAGTGTTTAGGATCTAGTGCGTCGAAATCAGTAGGGAGGTTACCTTTAATCGTATCAGTTGTATTCATTAATATCTTTTTAAGAAGATGGAGCCTAAGTTAGCAAAACAAGTTTTGATAGGAAAAAGTATTTGTGTTTTGAAATTATTTTTATCGCAACTGTTTTGAAAAGTCAGTAATTCTTATTAAATTATTCATAGTGTTCTTTTACAGTATGATCATTACGGATCTAAAGCTATTGTTTCACTCTAAACCCTACAATATGATATAAAGCTCTACGTTTACTAAATGTGACAATCAAAATGAAAGACAGCAGAAGAATCACTGATGCCGAACTGGTAACTCAGTACATTAAAGGAAACGAAGCAGCTTTTGCCCAACTACTTAAAAGACACAAGGCCAAAGTATACACCACTATTTATCTGATTGTCAAGGATCAGTATATAGCGGAAGATCTGATGCAGGATACATTTATCAAGGCGGTTAACAAATTAAAGTCAGGCAGCTACAATGAAGAAGGGAAATTCCTTCCCTGGATCATCCGGATCTCTCACAATCTTGCCATTGACTATTTCCGCAAAGCCAAGCGCTATCCTACCATTGTCATGGAAGATGGTTCAAACGTCTTCAATTCTCTTGAGTTCTCCGAAGATTCAATGGAGAATATCCGAATAAAAAATGAAACACATACCTTATTACGCGAGTTAATCAAAACTCTTCCCGAAGCTCAGAAAGAAGTACTTCTCATGAGGCATTACGGAGAAATGAGCTTTCAGGAAATCGCTGATGCGACCGGAGTCAGTATCAATACTGCCCTTGGAAGAATGAGGTATGCGTTGATCAACCTTCGCAAAAAACTCGAAAATAAGAATATAGCCTATGATAAAAACTTTTACCCGGAATGACGTTTTAAGATACATGTATGACGACTTAGAACCCGATGAAAAACAGGCAATCGGCAACGCAATGATCCTGAGTTCCGATCTGATGGATTTCTATTTTCAATCGCTTGCCGTTACGGATCGTCTTTTGCTGATCAGCAAAGATCCATCTGATAAAAGCATTGAGCGCATACTTGATTATTCAAGATCTTTCATTTGTAATTCTGTTTAGTACAGAAAATTAAATTCTGCAAAAGCCTTTCCTAATTTGAAAGGCTTTTGTTTTTCCCCACGCTCTACCGATATTCTTTTGTATATTGCATCATTGACATATCTCATATATAAAGGAGGCTGTTTTTGAAAAAGCAAGAACGATATCAGCATTTTATTGAGCATTTCAAGGAACATTTCCCTGATCCCCAAACCGAGCTTAACTATTCCAATCCATATGAGCTGCTTGTTGCAGTAATACTCAGTGCCCAATGCACTGACAAAAGAGTCAACCTGACTACGCCGGCATTATTTAAAGCATATCCGACTCCCGAACACCTGGCTGTTGCTACTTCGGACGAAGTATTTACATACATTCGCAGTATATCCTATCCAAACAACAAAGCCAAACATTTGGTTGGGATGGGAAAAATGCTGGTAGATGAATTTGACAGCGTAGTTCCGGCCAGTACCACGGATCTTCAAAAGCTACCCGGAGTAGGTAGAAAAACAGCCAATGTAATCGCCTCTGTCATTTACAATCAGCCCACCATGGCGGTTGATACCCATGTATTCAGAGTATCAAAACGTCTGGGACTGGTTACACAGACAGCCAAAACGCCGCTGGAAGTAGAAAAGCAGCTGGTCAGCTATATCCCGAAAGAACTTATCCATAAAGCGCATCACTGGCTGATTCTGCACGGCCGCTATGTATGCACGGCACGCAGTCCGCAATGTCCGACTTGCTCACTGACTCATTTCTGTCAGTATTACCAAAAATTACAAAAAACAAGTGTGCGGAATTAATGTTCTGGTAGACAAAACCGGCAAAGCGGATACCCGGGCAATAATTCGCATGAACCAGGCCACTCTTCATCGGGGCCCTGATCAAAGCGGTTTTATCCGAATTAACCTTCCCTCTTCCATAATCTATATGGGAGCAAACCGTCTGGCCATTACTGCCCCTGACAAGCACGGCAGCCAGCCCATGAGTACTACTGATACCGGATTACATTTGTGCTTTAACGGAGAGATATACAATCACCTTGCGCTCAGAAACGATCTCAACGCTGATTTCAGAACATTAACAGATACAGAAACACTGCTGCATGGATTACGTGAAAAAGGCGCTTCATTTATCCGGGAGCTAAATGGCATGTATGCCTTCGCCTGTCTGGATCAGACCACGTCTGTATTAACTCTTGTACGAGATCCCATAGGCATGAAACCACTTTATTTCTACGAAGATCAGGATTTTTTCATAGCATCATCAGAAATACGGGGAATACTAGCAAGCGGATTTGTAAAAAAAGCATTTAATGAGCATGCCTTAAAGCATTATCTTCTTTTTCGATATTGCAAGTCTCCGGCAACGTTTTACCAGAATATTCAGGAGCTCCCTCCCGGTTCCATACTTCAATGGCAGCCGGAAGTACCTGTTCATACAGAATTATTACAGGCAAAACCGGGATGTATATATTCACCTGATGATCCTATTGTTGAGAAAACAGACAAACTATTGCTGGATGCGGTACAAAGCCAGCTTCCTCAGTACGTAAACGCCGGTCTATTACTGAGCGGTGGCATCGATTCAAGTCTGCTCCTTGCCCAGCTACACTCCCTGGGTATCAAAAATTTCCCTGTTTTTTCGGTTGTTACCTCAGGGAATGATAAGAATTACGGCACTAATGATGCATATTATGCCGGTAAGGCAGCCAGGCTCTATAAAGCAGAGCATCATAAGCTTACACTTGATCCGTCTGTAATAACCAGCTTTCCTGATTATGTACAGACCATTGATCAACCTGTTGCAGATGCTGCCGGCTGGCTTACCTGGCTGATCTCATTACAGGCAGGTAACTATGTAAAAACGGTATTTTCCGGAGCAGGAGCCGATGAATACTTTGCAGGATACAACCGGCATACTGCCTTTCATCATTATATGAAAATAGTCCCTGTTGGCACTCCGCTTCTGAATAAGCTGGCTATTTTTCCTGAAACCCGCAATATCCCGTTACGTAAAGGTTTTCGACTGCTTAATAAGCTGCTGGAATCTGTTGACAATACTCCGCAAAAAACCTGGAGCAATTTTATATCTTTTAACAAATTCAAAAACGGCTTTATAAAACAGGCTGTCTTCCGTCCGGGAAAAGCGGACTTTTCGTTTGATCTGAGCAATGCATTAGCACATGACCGGAATAATTACCTTCCGTACGATGTATTGAAAATAACGGACAACGCCTCAATGGCAGCCGGTCTGGAAGTACGCCTGCCTTATCTTGACCGGCAGCTTACCTCATATATCCAAAGTATGCCTGCTGATATGCTGCTAAAACATGGCAGTAAGTGGATTCTTAAAACATTACTGAAAAACAAAGGCGGCCATATACTGACACAACGTTCTAAAGAAGGATTTGGCATACCTATGAACAAATGGCTGCTTTCTCCTTCAGGAAAACCATTAACCGATATGCTTCAAAGGGCGGATAATCTGCTTTATGAATATATTGACCGTACAGCCGTCATGCAGCTGCTCAATGAACATATACATATGAAAAGGGATTACTCTGGCGAACTTTATAGCCTCATAGTATTGTCTGCATGGATGAAAAGAGAGTTTGCCTGATGAAAGTAACATATATCCATCAATATTTCAACACACCGGAAACCGGTGGTTCTCTGAGATCCTATTATCTTGCACAGGCAATGGTCAAAGCCGGCTTTGAAGTTACAATAATTACAGCTTCCAACAGTCCGGGTTACAGAATAGAAAACATCCGGGATATACAGGTACACTATCTGCCGGTTGCTTACGACAACAGTTTCGGCTTCTACCGGCGTATTTATGCATTTATTCTCTTTCTTCTCAAAGCCGGAAAATTAACATTTCAGCTGAAAGGTGATCTGATTTATGCAAGCTCCACCCCATTGACAGTTGGCTTTTTAGCATTATTGATAAATAGTATCAATAAAACCCCATATATATTCGAAGTGAGAGACTTGTGGCCCCAAGCCCCTGTAGAATTAGGATTTATCAGAAATCCGCTTCTGATTAAACTATTACGCCTGCTTGAAAAAAACATATACAAAAGGGCGCTTTCTGTGGTTGCGTTATCTGTTCCCATACAACATCATATTCATACATATTGCCCGAAGAAAGAAGTGATAGTAATCAGCAACATGTCTGATATCGAATTCTTTTCAGAAAGAGATGAACAACCGCCCACTGCTTCCGAAAGCAGGTTCACAATTTGCTATATCGGAGCAGCCGGCTATGCCAACCATCTTGATTATTTATTAAAAACCGCCCAATACTTCTCTGAGCGACATCCGGGGTATATTAATTTTATAATAGCAGCCAGGGGAAAAGAGCTCGAGCGTATTAAAAAAAATGTTTGCGTCCATTCTATACAGAATGTGGTCTTCACAGATTATCAGAACCGGGATGGTGTGAGAAAGTTACTTCACAAAGCAGACTTCAGCTATCTGTCTTTTCTTCCGGCTCCCGTATTGGAAAGTTGCAGTCCTAACAAGTTTTTTGATTCGCTTGCCGCCGGTACTCCGGTTATCTCAAACAGCAAGGGCTGGTGGGTCAGCGAAACCCTGGCACATCAATGTGGCCTGTATTACCATCCGGAATATCCTCAGCAGCTGTATGAACAACTGACAGCTATTGAGAACAGCCCCGGATCACTTGAATCGATGAAGAGCAACGCATTAAAACTGGCCAGACAAAACTACTCGCGGCAACATTCCTGTGATCGTCTTATCACTCATATCAAAAAAGTGTATAGCAGCTATTTTCTCGGCTTATAATTCGATTTGCGGAAGATCTTTTCCGCATCCGGATCTGCCATTAGCTCCTGCAAAGATACTTCCGGATTAGCTTTCATATAGCTTCTTACGATCTGCCAGCCAAGCCAGCGCCCGATTCTCCCCGGACATTTATTGCCTATTTCCGGAACAGATGGACGTTCGCCACAATATTTTTCGTTAATGAAGCGAATTTTATTATAGAGAAGACTCTTTTCAATAAAATGTCCCCAGATAACATCAATATTATTCTCCACCTCATTAAGCGTAGATTCGGAATACATAATATTAAGCGAATCAGGCAAACGGGGCATTACACGCTCCACAAAATAATGGGATTTCCCATAGTATATCATGCTTGCCAGCATAGATTCATCTTTCATGTCGGCATTATTAAATCTTCCTGAAATTGCAAGAGCAGTCAACGGCACAAGATAAGGGGGCTGATACCGCTCTAAAAAATACTCATAAAGCTGAGGACGGTGCAGAGCTCCAGGACCAAGGAAATAATCATAGCTTATTATAACACTTGAATCGCTTAATACCACATCACTCTCAAACTTAAAACCGGTAAAAATCATCTGCACGGAAGGCAAAACATAATCGGGATAGTAATAATGAATATATTGAAACAAGCTTTGAAACTCTTTCTGAATACCAGAAAAGTCTCCAAACTCTTTTTGACTTCCTTCGTAAAAGGCCTTTAACTCATTATTGGAATAAAAGTCATAAAAGATATCAATAAACTGCGAATCCCTTACGGGGTATGGAAGATCAAGATAAGATCGGACAAAGTCAGCATGCTTGTCCAAAAAAGTACGGGCGTCTGATTTACTCTGGAAAGAAAAAAGCTCCTTATCCAGGCGCTGAAATTCAATGTCAATTTCGGATTTCTCTGCTTCCTTAACGATCTTATCATTTCGTTCGCAAGAAAAACAGAAGATTAAAGCAACAAAAAAAACATAACTTTGTTTTAGCATTTTCTATATTTTTACCGAACTGTAAAGTTATTTACTTACTATTTTTAAACTATGAAAAAATCAATTTTATTATGTTTTCTGGTCATCCTGTTTGTTGAAGGATTTTCTCAAAAGGTACGACTGGGTTTGCGTTTTGCTCCGGGAGTCGCCTTCAGTCGGGTGAACGAAGAAATTGACTCCGTTGATTTTAGCGGGAAAGGTATTGGCGTTCGCTTTTTCGGTGGCCCCGAAGTCAACATTATGATGAGCGAAAATTATGTATTTACAACAGGAATATGGTATATGGTGAAAAGAGCCGGATTCCAGATTAAGGATTATAGCGCTCAGCAGGTTTTCAATATTCAGTACCTGCAGCTCCCGGCGACATTAAAGCTTTATACCAACGATATTGCAGTGGATACCAAGTTATATTTTCAGTTTGGCGGAACTCTGGATATAAAACTCCAGCAAAAAACTCTTTCAGAAAATGTTGTTCGCTATGCAAACCGCATGAGATTCTTCGACTGCTCGGCTTTAATCGGAGCAGGTGTACAATTGCAGATGGGGCAAAACACCTATGTATTTGGTGGAATTACCTATACCAGAGGCTTACTGCCATCCATTTCCACCTTGTACAATACAGAGTTCTATGATGCGAACGGTAATTTTATACAACTACCTTCTGTCAAGGCGCTGAAAAACGATATGATCAGTCTGGATATAGGACTCAGATTCTAAATCAGTTCGATTTCCTCTCCCTGGGCGTTATAGAACTTGTAATCTGTAATCCCCAGGGAAGTATCTTTAATTAGATCCACCCATTTATTGTATTTGAAGAACCACTTTACCCGCTGTGATATTATGCCTTTGGTAAAATAGGCATACAGGAAGGGATGCATGGCAATCTTCAGCTTTTTTTCATTCTGCTTAACAAATACAAGATCGATATTTTGCAGAATCTCATCAGACACAAGAATACTTGCAGAAATCTTGCCGGTACCTTTACAGGTCGGACAGGTTTCCATAGTCTTGATATTCATCTCCGGACGGACACGCTGACGCGTAATCTGCATAAGACCGAACTTGGATAAGGGAAGAATGACAAACTTGGAACGGTCCTCCCGCATTTCTTCTTTCATGCGGTCGTATACCTTTTTCCTGTTATCGGCTTTTTTCATATCGATAAAGTCGACAACGATAATTCCGCCCATATCTCTCAGCCGCAACTGGCGGGCCACTTCCCGGGCTGCTTCCAGATTGGTATTAAGAGCAGTTTCTTCCTGATTGGCTTCACCAATCGATTTGTTACCACTGTTGACATCCACCACATGCAGGGCTTCTGTGTGCTCAATGATAATATATCCACCGCCAGGTATGCTGACCGATTTGCCAAATAATGTTTTGAGCTGTTTTTCTATGCCGGCAACTTCGTAGAGCTTATTTTTACCGGTATGGAGCTTAAGAATTTTCTCCTTATCCGGCGCGATTGTCCGGATGTAATTTCTGATTTCTTCGTGAACTTCCTTGTTGTCAACGGTTATGCTGTCAAAGCTTTCATTGAGCATATCGCGCAGAATAGAAGACGCCCGGCTCATCTCACCAATGATCGCTTCACATGGCTTGGCAGTCCTTAAACGCGCGAAGCCATCTTCCCACTTTTTGATGAGGCTCCTCAGGTCCTTATCCAGTTCCGCAACCTCCTTCCCTTCGGCTACCGTACGTACTATAACGCCAAATTTCTCAGGCTTAATAGAGGTAACCAGACGGGTGAGACGCTGTCTTTCCTCCTTATTAACAATCTTCTTACTGATGCTAATAGTATTGGAAAACGGTACAAGAACAACATAGCGGCCCGCAATGGAAAGCTCACAGGACAAACGCGGTCCTTTACTTGAAATAGGCTCCTTGGCTATCTGTACAAGTACTTGCTGGCCTTTTTTAAGTACCTGCGTAATTTTCCCGTCTTTCTCAATATCATCCTCAAGCTTAAAATTATTAAGCTTCCAGGTTGGATTGGGCGAAGACCTTACGTTTTTTACGTACTTATTCAAAGACCTTACCTGTGGGCCAAGGTCAAGATAATGCAAAAAGGCATCTTTTTCATGTCCTACATCAACAAAGGCTGCATTAAGTCCGGCAACAAGTTTTTTTACCGTCCCGAGATAGATATCTCCGACTGTAAAAGTCTCTTCTTTACTTTCATAATGGCATTCGATGAGCCTTTTGTCTCTTAAAAGGGCAATACGATCACCTTTTTGAGTAGAATTAATGTATAATTCGTTACTCAAGGCAAAAAGTTTATTAAAAGGATAAACAGACTACTCCCTATAATTCAAGGGAAGAAAAAATGTTCAGGGCAAAGAAGAAGTAATTGCTTACTTCTTCTTATGTCTGTTTTTTCTAAGGCGTTTCTTTCTTTTGTGCGTAGCAATCTTATGTCTCTTTCTTTTTTTTCCGCAAGGCATATTACCAACTGTTTAAATTTCGTAAATGATTTATTTAATTCTTTAATTAATCTCTTTCAAGTAACTATCTACTACGGATTGAAATCCAGGGTCGTTGTCAAGCTGTCGGGCTTTCTCAAACTCATCTTTCGCACTCTTCTTCTTACCCAGATTCATATAAGCCAGACCAAGATAAAACCTTCCGTTTGCATGAGCCGGATTAATAGCTATAAGCTCTTTAAAGCGCTCCACCGCCTTCTCGTTTTGGCCGGACTGGATACTAAGTATACCAAGACTATACAGAGCCGTTTCATTCCGGGGATCCTCTGCAAGGACTTCCCTCAATATAGCTATACCCTGCATCGGGTTTTCAGTAGCTACATAGGTCATGGCCATCTTGGCTTTCGCATCTAGATTTCCGGGAGATAAATCAATTGCCTTTTGATAAAAGCTTCTGGACTTATCATTGAGCTTTGTTTTTGCACCACCAGAGGCTGAAAAAGCTTCGAAATATGCTTCCGCCGCACTCAGCAGATTATTCTCATCCGGTTGCAGACCAGCTTTCAGCTCCATATAATAAGCTACACTGTCATAATTGCCTGCTCTTTTATACAGATCCGCTATAGAATCCGCAAAGATAAGTCTTTTTTTCTTATCTGAAATAGATTCAAATTGTTTTTTATAGGAAGCCAGTTTGTTTTCATCTACAGAAAAGACAGACGAGCCATGGGCTTGCACAAATGCATCATCTGAATGACTCTCCTCATGCCTGTGTTCATTTTCATCCGTAGCCTTCTGCTCAGACTCGGAAAGCTGCCTGGTATCGGTTACAAGTGTTTTGGGCAGGCGAAATAAAAGCACTGCCAGTACCAATCCGCCAAGCACAAGTATAATCTGCAAACTTTTCATCGGGCAAAAATAGGAAGAAGCGCTGGTCAGACAAAATAAAAGCCTGAAACCAGGCTTTTATTTTGTGAGTTTTTTATTTCTTGTTCTTAGTTTTTACTTTCTTACTGCTTCTGATCTTCTCGATAAACACTTTAGAAGGCTTGAAAGCAGGAACATAATGCTCATCTATAATGATTGCAGTGTTTTTGGAAATGTTACGAGCCACTTTTTTAGCTCTTTTTTTGTTGATAAAACTTCCAAATCCACGAACATAGATATTCTCACCTTCTGACATGTTATCTTTGATAACAGTGAAAAATGCTTCGACAGTAGCCGATACATCCGCTTTGTCTATGCCGGTTTTGTCTGCGATTTCGGAAATAACTTCTGCTTTAGTCACTTTTTTTTGATTTTAAGTTAATAAATAATTTATTATTTCTGTAGTATTAAAATAGGGTGCGCGTACAATATTAATTTTCTGGAACAAAGTTGCGTTAATATTATCTTAAATTAAAGATTTTAATTCAGGCAAAACTTACAAACGTAATATTTTAACATGGAACACCCTGAATTCGTTCAAGTAATCGTATCGTGGTATCAAAAAAACAAACGGAATTTACCCTGGAGAGCTGTAAAATCAGCGTATTACATATGGCTTAGTGAGGTTCTGCTTCAACAAACCAGAGTAAATCAGGGGCTTCCCTACTATCTTAAGTTTATTAATGAGTTTCCGAATATTACATCCATGGCTAATGCAAGTGAGGATAAAATCCTCAGACTATGGCAGGGACTGGGGTATTATTCAAGAGCCCGTAATATGCATGCCACAGCCAAATTCATTGTAAATGAACTAAACGGCGTATTTCCTGACTCTTATAAGGAAATTGTAAAGCTCAAAGGAGTCGGAGAATATACTGCCGCCGCTGTTGCTTCATTTGCTTTCGGAGAAAAAGTAGCTGTTCTCGACGGAAATGTATTCAGAGTTTTATCGCGCGTATTCGGCATTGAGGAAAATATTGCGGGAAGCAAGGGCAGAAAACAGTTTCAGACACTGGCTTCCAGCCTTCTGCCTGACCAACATTCCGACACATATAATCAGGCCATCATGGAGTTTGGCGCTCTTCAGTGCACTCCGGCCAAACCTGACTGTATCAATTGCCCCTGCGCACATTTCTGTTATGCCCGAATACATAAAAAGCAGGATAGCCTTCCGGTAAAAATCAAGAATACCACCAAGCGCCTCCGTCTGTTCAATTACAGTGTGATAACCTTCGGGAATAAAATACTGATGAGTAAACGGGAAGGCAAAGATATATGGACAGGCCTGTATCAGTTTCCTCTCAAAGAAGCTCCGGTTCCTACTGAGGGCTCTTCTGTCGGACAATACAGGCATATATTAAGCCATCAGATCATCGAGGCCTGCTTTGAGCGACAGGAAGCAGACAGCGAAGCACAGCTGCAAGACATTGCCAGTCAGACAGGTTCAACAATTTACACTATTGAAGAAGTTGAGAATCTGCCTAAACCCGTATTGATAAATAATTATTTGAAAGAATACTTTTTTTAAGTAAATTTATAGTTCAATTATTTTCAACCAAAAATAGAAATACCTGAATGGCTGGTGTAAACAAAGTTATCCTGGTGGGCAATCTCGGGAAAGATCCTGAAATCCGCACCCTTGAAAACGGACGAAAAGTAGCCAACTTTTCTCTGGCAACATCCGAATCTTACAAAGATCGTAACGGTGAACGTGTAGAAAGAACCGAATGGCACAATATTGTGTTTTGGGGTCCGGTGGCCGATGTTATTGAGCGCTATGTCAAAAAAGGAAGCAAGCTTTATGTAGAAGGCAAGCTTCGCACCCGTTCCTATGAGCAGGATGGCGTAAAAAAATACATCACTGAAATTGACGGACAGAGTATGACAATGCTTGACTCCAAGGGAGGAGCCGACTCAGGAAGCTATGAAAGACCGGCATCCATGGCCTCTGCACCAATGTCATCTTCCCCCATTTCTCTTGATGATTCGGATGATAATGATCTGCCATTCTAATTGTTTAACTTAAATTCTGGACTTTGGAAGATATTCCCGACCCCGAACGCTTTAGGGATTTAGTGTATGCAGGCATACACTCTCCCTGGCTTGAATTAACGGGTAAAGCCTTATTGTTACTAGCGTTACTCTTCGCTTCTTCATTTCTCTCTGCGATCGAAGCCGCATTCAGCAGTTTTTATGGCAATAAAAAAGAACCTGCCAAAGCTGTAAACCGGGCTTCTGATAATATAGCATCAATCAAATCAAGTATTCCGATCGTACAATTTTTGCTAAAGGTTGTCGCAGGAATCACTATAGCTGACATTCTCCGTCAACTTCTGAACATCGGAAATCCGCATATCTTCTATGCCCTTGTTCTGCTGTTTGTATTTACCAGCGTACTTTATGGTCAGGGATTTGCCTTCCTTGCACCAAAAAACAAAGACTACCATGAAAATCAGCTGCTGATCAACGGGCTTTTTTTTATAGCTGCGATTCTTTCACCTTTGTCCAATACATTGGCTGCAATAAAAAAATATTCGCAAGCTACTTTAAAGAAGAAGGGCTATATTCAGAAAGAACCCAAAACCGATGGTAAAATTAAAAGTACCACGAACCTGGCCAAAGCTGCTGCAGAATTTAATGTAACAACCGTAAAGCAGGTAATGCGTTCCAGGCTTGATATTACAGCCTTCAATATGGAACTCGGGTTTCATGAGCTGCTTGAGAATCTAAATAAATTCGGATTCAGCAGAGTACCGGTTTACCGGGATACGATTGATAAAATCGAAGGCATACTATATATCAAAGATTTATTGCCCTATATAGGCAGAAGCGATAATTTCCCCTGGCAGAATCTTTTGCGGCCTGCCTATTTTATTCCGGAAAACAAAAAAATAGAAGAACTTCTGAGAGAGTTCCAGGAAAAGCATGCCCATATGGCCTTGGTGGTCGATGGTTATGGCGGTATCTCAGGTCTGATCACACTGGAAGATATTCTTGAAGAAATCGTTGGTGAAATCAATGATGAACTTGATGAAGTTGATCTTAATTACATCAAGCTTGATGATTATTCATACATCTTCGAGGGCAAAACCTCCCTCAATGATTTCAGCCGCATACTGGGAATCGACAGTAATTTCTTTGAGGAAGTAAAAGGAGAAAGTGAGTCACTTGGCGGAGTACTGCTGCAGCTCAATTCGAATCTCCCTAAAAAGGGAGACAAAATATTCTATAAAAATTTCGTTTTCAGAATTGACTCTGCAAACAACAAACGGATCAAGAAAGTGAAAGTAGAAGTATTGCAGGAAAATGAGGTTAATCAGGATGCGGAAAACTAATTATTGTCTGATCGTTGTATCATTCTTACTTACCGCAGTCAGCTGCACGGAGATTCATAACCCCAAGCCCAAGGGTTATAACCGGTTTGATTTACCTTCGCATGAGTATGTTTCGTTACAGGATGAGCATCCTTACCGATTTGACGTTTCAAAGCATAGTGAGGTCCGGCCGCACAAATCTGCCATATCCGAACCACACTGGATTGATATTCATTATCCTATCCTGAATGCTACCGTTGAAATCACCTATAAAGATCTCAGGCTTGAGCAGAATGCCATAGCCGGCGTTGTTTTCGATTCACACAAGCTTACCAACAAGCATAATATAAAAGCATATGCAATTGATGAGTATGTCATATCTACTGATAAAGGTTATACAGCGTCCATATTCGAGCTGGAAGGAGAAGTCCCCAGCCAGTTCCAGTTTTTTGTAACAGACTCGAGTTCCAACTTTATCCGGGGAGCATTATATTTTCCCATATCTACCAAAAATGACTCACTGGCTCCGGCTATTGAATACATAAAAAAGGATATATTTCATCTCCTCAATAGTCTTGAGTGGAAGAATTCGTAAAAGGACCAGAATACGTTAATTTCGGTTCATAACCGGTATGTCAATGATTTTTTTTGATACTAAAATTGACTATCTGAAAGGCATAGGTCCGCAAAAAGCAGCGCTATTTAACACTGAGCTTGGGATCTTTACATGCCGGGACCTGATCGGCCATTATCCTTTTCGTTACGAAGACCGGTCAGTGTTTCATAAAATAAGCGACCTGCGGGAAGATATGCCCTACGTTCAGCTAACCGGCAGAATAACCGGAAGCACTACAATCGGAGAAGGCGGAAAAAAAAGACTGGTCGCAAGCTTTGCAGATCAGACCGGAATGATTGAGCTGGTCTGGTTTCAGGGCATAAAATGGATTACCGGCAAATTAAAGCCCAATACAGACTATATAGTATTTGGAAAACCAAATATATTCAATCGGAGAATCAGCATCGTACATCCTGAAATCGAACCATTAGCAGAGGCCAGGACAGGTAATTTGCTCCAACCTGTTTACAATACAACCGAGAAGCTTCGGACCAAAGGACTCGACAGTAAAGGAATCTCCAAAATACAGCATATACTCCTTTCCGCTCTCGGTAACACGATACCGGAAACCCTGCCGGAATATATCCTTCACAGGCATCAGCTGAGCAGCAAAGCGCAGGCAATCCGGCAAATTCATTTTCCTTCGACCAACCAACATCTGAATGAAGCACGAAAACGGCTAAAATTCGAAGAGCTGTTTTTTATTCAGCTGCGTTTAATGGGACTGCGCAACAAACGTAAGAAGCTAAAAGGTCAGATATTCAAAAATGTGCCTACCCTTAACACATTCTACTCAGAACATTTACCATTTGATCTTACAGGCGCACAAAAACGTGTCATCAAAGAAATATATAAGGATCTCTGTTCAGGAACTCAAATGAACCGGCTGGTTCAGGGCGATGTAGGCAGTGGTAAGACAATTGTGGCTTTTATCAGCATGCTTATCGCACTGGACAATGATGCCCAGGCATGCCTGATGGCCCCGACCGAAATACTTGCCCAGCAGCATTATACCGGTCTCAAAGAATTTGCGGATAAGCTGGGAATCTCTATTGCGTTGCTCACCGGCTCGACCAAAGCCCGGGAACGAAAGAAAATCCATGCAGAACTGGAATCGGGCGAACTTAAAATTGCGATCGGCACCCATGCACTACTGGAAGATACTGTTCAATTTAAAAACCTTGGCCTGGCCGTCATTGATGAGCAGCACAGATTCGGTGTAGCTCAGCGTGCCCGGTTGTGGAAGAAAAATCCGGCGACTCATCCTCACGTTCTTGTAATGACAGCAACTCCTATTCCCAGAACACTCGCGATGACCCTGTATGGCGATCTGGAGCTATCGGTTATTGATGAGTTACCGGCAGGAAGAAAGCCCATTATCACTGTTCACCGTTTTGATTCTGACCGTCTCAAAGTATTCGGATTTATGAGGCAGCAGCTGGCGGAGGGACGCCAGATTTATGTTGTTTATCCTCTGATTGAGGAATCTGAAAAACTGGATCTGAAAGATCTCCAGGACGGCTATGAAAGTATCAGCCGCGCATTTCCGGATGTTCCTCTGAGTATTGTGCATGGCAGAATGAGCGCAGAAACCAAAGATTATGAAATGGGCAGGTTTGTGAAAGCGGAAACTAAAATCATGGTTGCCACAACTGTAATCGAAGTCGGGGTCAATGTTCCTAATGCCTCTGTTATGGTCATTGAAAATGCAGAGCGCTTCGGACTTTCTCAATTACATCAGCTACGCGGCAGAGTGGGTCGGGGGGCAGATCAGTCTTATTGCATACTGATGACCGGATATAAACTCAGCAAAGACAGCAAAACCCGTATCAATACAATGGTTAGTACCACCAACGGCTTTGAAATAGCCGATGTGGATTTAAGATTAAGAGGTCCGGGAGATATCACTGGTACTCAGCAAAGCGGCCTTTTGCTCGACCTTAAGCTAACTGACCTGAGTCAGGATACCGAGTTCATGCAGGTGGCAAGAGAACAAGCCGAAGAGCTGCTGGACAGGGATCCCCAACTACAGCTTCCGGAACACCTGCCTGTCCGGAATGAAATGATCCTGATCAGTAAAAGCCGGCCGAACTGGAGCAGGATCAGTTAAACAAGAGGTGATAAGGAGCCGCTGAAAATACAACAGCCCCTTTTATTTCTATCGGATAGAGTGAATAAATGTCTTGATATCGCTGAATTTATCTTTGCTCTCCGATAACATCTTTATGAAAGCGCTTCCGATAATGGCTCCCTGTGCATAGGAAGTTGCAAAGTCATAAGTTTCTTTATCTTTTATATTGAATCCGACCATGGTCGGATTGTTCAGGTCTGCATCCTTAATGCGTTCCAGATATTCCCGGGCATCTTTTACAGATTTTGTACCGCCGGTCGTGCTCGCTGTGGAAACTACATAAATAAAACCCGTGGCCAGGTCATCTATAACACGGAGGCGCTCCTGCGAGGTCTGAGGAGTAACCAGAAATATGAATGAAAGGTTATATTTGTCAAATGTTTCTTTGTATTCTGCACGATACTCTTCAAGTGGCATATCCGGTATAATTACACCGTCTACTCCTACTTCCGCTGCTTTTTTACAAAAAGCTTCTACTCCATACTGAATTACAGGATTCAGATATCCCATAAGCAGAACCGGCATGGTTACTTCCTGCCGCATATTTTGTAGTTGTTCAAAAAGTACCCGGATACTCATACCGTTTTCAAGCGCTTTGTCCCCGCTCTGCTGAATAGTCGGGCCATCAGCCATTGGATCAGAAAACGGCATGCCGATCTCTACCAGGTCCACGCCATTCTGCTCCAACGTTTTCAGTACAGGCAATGTATCATTCAGCTCAGGAAACCCCGCTGTAAAGTAAATGCTAAGCAGCTTTGAATTGGTATTTTTAAACCGCTGAGTAAGCCGGTTGTTGATTTTTTCTGATACTTCCATATTTACAAGACTAAACCGATATCATTTAAATATTCATCCTTTTTATTTATGTAGGTCTGCAAATCCTTATCTCCTCTGCCGGAAAGATTGACAACCACTACATCTGAGTTTTTTAGCTTCAGCTGATCCAGTGCCGCCAGTGCATGTGAAGATTCCAGTGCCGGGATAATACCTTCCATCCGTGAAAGTAACACTCCGGCCATATACGCCTCTTTGTCGGTAACATAAAGGAACTGTGCTCTTCCGCTTTTAAACAGATGCGCGTGAATAGGTCCTATTCCGGGATAATCCAGACCTGCCGATATGGAATATGGCTCTACAATCTGCCCGTCTTCGGTCTGCATCAGCAGACTCTTGCTGCCATGAAGAATGCCCGGTTTACCCAGGTAAGTAGTCGCAGCCGACTCCCCGGAATCAATTCCTTTTCCTGCCGCTTCTGCCGCGACCAGATTAACTTCCAGATCATCCAGAAAATGATAAAATGCTCCGGCAGCGTTACTTCCGCCTCCTACACATGCAATGACATAATCCGGCTTTTCGCTTCCGGTCGCCTCTTTAAGCTGCTTTCGTATCTCTTCGCTTATAACTGACTGAAAACGCGCGACCATATCCGGATAGGGATGAGGCCCTACTACTGATCCGATAATATAATGAGTGTCTTCAGGATTATTAAGCCAGTCCCTCATTGCTTCGTTCGTAGCATCTTTCAGGGTTTTACTTCCTGAATAAGCAGGTACAACGGTAGCACCCAGCATTTTCATTCTTTCAACATTAGGCTTCTGTCTTTCAATATCCACTGCGCCCATATAGACTACACACTCAATCCCCATAAGCGCACAGGCCGTGGCAGTCGCCACACCATGCTGACCTGCTCCGGTCTCCGCAATAATTCTCTTTTTTCCGAGACGCTTAGCCAGGATAATCTGTCCAAGTGTATTATTGATTTTGTGTGCCCCGGTATGACAAAGATCTTCCCGCTTCAAATAAATGGTAGCCCCGTACTTTTCACTTAACCGTTTAGCAAGATAAAGGGGAGTAGGACGGCCAACATAGTTTTTAAGCAAATCATTTAATTCATTTTTAAATGAATCACTTTCTAATATACCCAGATAGCGTTTGCGGAGCTCTTCTACATTGGGATAAAGCATTTCCGGCACATAGGCTCCGCCAAAATCACCATAGTAACCTCTGGCATCAATCGTATAATTCATTGCTCAGAATATTTTTAAATTGTTTGATTTGATCAATATTTTTCAGACCTGGTGCTGATTCAAACCGGCTGTTTATATCCACGACTGCGATATTCAGGTTTTTACTCAGTTTTATTACGTCCCGTACTTCATCAGGCCCGATACCTCCACTCAGGAATAAGGGAACGCGATTGTCGTATTCTTCCAGAATCGCCCAGTCAAACTTTTTCCCCGAGCCACCATAACCTTCAGACTTTGTATCAAAAAGAAAGAAATCGACAGAACCCATATAAGCATTCAGATCAGAAGGCAGGCGATCACTCACCTGAAAGGCTTTTATCACCCGGAAACCTCGTTCTTTTACCTGCTTGCAGAATTCGGGCGATTCATCCCCATGAAGCTGAATAAAACCTGGATTCAGCCATTGAGTTACCTCGATAATTTCATCCATGGAAGCGTTTACAAATACTCCGACCTTATCCGTCTCACCAAAAACTGCACCGTCCGGAAAATCCGCCTTTAATTCCCCCGCATATCTTTTCGATAAAGGATAAAAAATAAAGCCGATAAAATCCGGTTTTACAATTTCCTGCAATTGACGGATATTATGCGGGTCACGCATTCCACAGACTTTTATTTTCAACGACATTATCTAGCGCAGATTAAGTTTCATTTCCATCTCTGCCACAAATTCCATCATGGCTGCTCCCGGATTGGCTGTCTTCATAAAATTTTCTCCAATGAGAAATCCGTTAAATCCGTTTTCCCGGAGATATACAATCGAATCAACATCACTTATGCCGCTTTCAGAAATTTTCAGATAATGTCCCGGAATTTTTTCAGACAATTTAACTGACGTATTAATATCTACTGAAAAGTCTTTGAGATTGCGATTGTTTACACCAATTACATCGATCGTATCAAATAGATTTGCAGCCAGCTCCTCTTCATTATGCACTTCCAGAAGCACTTCAAAACCCAATGAACGTGCAAAACTGCTTAGTCCCGAAACTTCTTCCGGTTTAAGAGCCGCTGCTATCAGCAATATAATATCCGCTCCCAGCGCTTTTGCCTCAACGATCTGATACTCGTCAATTATAAAATCTTTTCTGAGAATCGGCAGATCTATTGCCGCTCTGGCCTGTATCAAATCTTCATCGCTCCCCCCGAAAAAGTCGATGTCCGTCAGTACGGAAACGGCGGAAGCCCCGGCCCCCTGATAACCGCTTACAACCTGAGTTACGGGTATTCTGTCGTTAATAATCCCTTTGGATGGTGATTTTTTCTTAAACTCCGCAATAATGCCTGTTTTGGAAGGATCCGTCAAATACTTTCGTAAACTGAGCATCTCTTTCCCAAAGTATACAGAGTTTTCCAGATCTTTAACGCTTGTTACCGATTTTCTAACGGTAACCTCATCTCTTTTTCTCGCGATTATTTTATCTAATGTATTCATCCGGTCGTCAATTTTCCAGCAATGTTTTGAAGGCTTTCAGCGCTTTCCCTGATTCAAGTGATTCTCTGGCCTGTCCTAAAGCATCTTTCAGACTCCAGTCCGGTCTTGCGCAGTGAATAGCCATGGCTGCATTGGCCAGTACTGCATTGTTCTGCTCTATGGTTCCCTTATTTTCCAGAATATCCGTCAGTATTCTGGCAGACCCTGCAACATCCTTTCCCCCTGCCAGGCTTTCCGGAGTACAGCGTTTGAAACCGAGATCCTCGGGTTGCATAAGCTTTTCATAATCGTTTCCGATTACCTTGAATAAGCCGGTAAGCGATATTTCATCGTATACATCAAGACTGTGGAGGATTACAAAGTGTTTTCCACTCTGCTGATAGAGATATCCGTACAAGCGAGCCAGTTCCAGGCTGAAAACCCCTACAAGCTGATTGTTCGGGAAAGCCGGATTGACCATTGGACCAAGCATATTAAAGAATGTCCGGACACCAAGATCCTTTCTAACCGGAGCCACATTTTTCATAGCAGGGTGAAAAAGCGGTGCATGCATAATACAAATACCGGCTTTATCCATCTGCTTCCTCAATACATCACGATCATTGGTAAATTTGTACCCGAAATACTCCATTACATTAGATGAGCCGCAATTGGAAGAGACTCCGTAGTTGCCATGTTTGGCTACTTTAATTCCGGCCCCTGCCACGATAAAAGAAGCTGTAGTCGACATATTAAACGTATCTTTGCCATCGCCGCCGGTACCACATAAATCGATCGGGTCAAACTCGGACAGGTCAACCGGTATGCAAAGATCAAGCATGGCATCTCTGAAACCTGCCAGTTCCTCTACCGTGATACTACGCATCATATACACCGTCATAAAGCAGGCCATCTGGCTGATATTTACCTTGCCTTGCGTAATATCTGTGAGTACCTGCTTGGCAGTATCCCGGCTCAGGCTTTTATGAGCCAGCAAATGATTTAGTACCTCCTTCATATATATCAGTTTTTCAACCAGTTTTCCAACATTTTTTTCCCATGGTCTGTAAGTACAGATTCCGGATGAAACTGCACTCCCCTGACATCATATTCTTTATGCCGGATCGCCATAATATTTCCTTTTGCATCAACACCGGTTACCACCAGATTGGAAAGATCCGATGAAGGGTTGATGGCCCATGAATGATATCTTCCGGTCATAAAGGACTCCGGCAATCCTTCGAAAAGGATATCCTGATTAATAATCTGTGTGACAGTTGCAAGTCCGTGCACTACTTCATCGAGATTATACAGTTCCGCTCCGTATACTTCTCCGATCCCCTGATGCCCGAGACAAACTCCCAGAATACTTTTACTGGAGCCATACTCTCTCACAACATCCTGTAATATACCTGCCTCCGCCGGAATACCGGGTCCGGGCGACAACAGAATCTTATCGTATTTCGCGACTGCTCCGATCGATATTTTATCGTTCCGGACTACATCCAGTTCATCTCCGTAACCCAGTTCACGAATTATATGGATAATGTTGTACACAAAAGAGTCGTAGTTATCTATTACCAGAATTTTCATAAAAGCTGTTTTAGCGTCTTTCTGTTTGGAATATTACTTATTGTCAGAAATTAAATCTCTTCCCCTTTCTTTATAGCGGTGCGTAAAGCCAATAGCTTGTTATTGACTTCATTCAGCTCACTTACATCATCAGACTTTGCAACTACGCCTGCCCCCGCCTGATAAAATAACTTATTATTTTTGCTCAACAGGGAACGAATCATAATAGCATGATTAAAATCTCCGTTGAAACTCAGAAAGCCAATAGCTCCTCCGTAATATCCTCTGTTTCCGTTCTCAAACTTATTGATCAGTGTCATCGCCATATGCTTGGGAGCTCCGCTTAGCGTTCCGGCCGGAAATGTATCGGCAACAAGCTGCAGAGGGGAAGCAGCTCCGTTAAGCTGCCCGGAAACTTTTGATACCAGGTGAATAACATGACTGTAAAACTGAATTTCCTTAAATGTGTCCACTGTTACATTTTTACCATGTCTGCTCAGATCATTTCGTGCAAGATCAACCAGCATCACATGCTCCGAGTTTTCCTTAGGATCATCAAATAATTTCTTGGCGAGTTCCGCATCACTCCGGTCATCTCCTGTTCTCTTAAAAGTACCGGCAATCGGATGTATGCTTGCCTTTCCGGCTTTTATTACAATCTGGGCTTCAGGCGAAGATCCGAATATCTTAAAGCTTCCGTAATCAAAATAAAACAGGTACGGAGAAGGATTGATTGACCGCAAAGCACGATACACATTGAATTCATCGCCCTTGAATGTCTGCGAAAAGCGCCTGGAAGGCACAATCTGAAATACATCGCCCCGATGACAATGCTCTTTGCATTTTTTAATTACTTCGAGAAATTCCTCATCCTTAAAGTTTGAAGTTTCATTTCCATCTGCATAGAACTTATAGGATGCATAGTTTTTGTTGTTTATTACCGTTTCTATTTCTTCGAGACCATTTTGCTTATCAAAATAGTGCTCAATTATATAAAGCTCGTTTTTAAAATGATTGATAACAATCACGAACTGGTAAACGGAATACAGGATTTCCGGAATCTTGCGTTCATCCGACTGAAAGTTATTAATATCAATTTCTTCAAAATATCTGACTGCATCGTACGAAATGTATCCGAAAAGTCCATTGGCCACAAAGGGTAAATCATTGGATTGTGTCTCAAAAGTCCGGCTAAATTCCGTCAGTGCCTGCAGCACTTCTCCGCGATCTCCGATTGTTTTCTTATCGACCATACCATCAGGATACTGTTTTATAATAACTTGGTCTTCGACTTTAAAGCTGGCAAGTGGTGCAAAACATATATAGGAATAGCTATTTTCATTGCTATGATAATCTGAACTTTCCAGCAACAGAGTATTGGAATATTTATCCCTTATTTTCAAAAAAATACTTACCGGCGTCACCGTATCTGCCAGAAGCTTCCTGTAAGAGGTTTTTAAAGTAAACGTTTTCATTTTGGGTTCTCCTAAAAAACAAAAAAGGCTGCCGTGAACAGCAACCTTTACATATTATCATTTTACACAAAACAGGTATAGTTCACGAATTTTATTTAACCCGCAAGCCACCAAGTGGTTTTATGTAAACTAATTTTTCTCATTTGATTCAAATATAGCTAAAAGAAAGAACTTGCAAAATGGATCAAACTATTTTTTCTTAAAGTCCTGCCAATGTTTTGGGGTTTCACCCCGATAACACAATAAAATATCTCATTTCCTGAAGGAGCTCTCCGGGTTTCCGGCGCCTGGCGATAAGATTAATAATCTAATAGACTTTGACTTTCCCTCTTGAGGTATGTGAACTATAATACAGTCGTCCCCTGCTCATGGCTTTCAGGATTTGATCGTTCTCAATTTCATTCAGCGAAACATTAACAGGCAATTATTTTCGATCGAAGCAGAATTACTTATTCATCCCATGCAGGAGAGTAAAGCTCTGATCCAAAGCAAAAAACACGAAATATATTAATAGTCGGGCATCATTCTTGTCTCATCCCGGATAAATTTTCCTGAATATAATTTACTGCGTATTTAAATGACTGCATTTTCAGGTACAGCAGTCAATATCTTTCACTATTATCCATGGATTAATCAGTAAAACTTACATAATTCTTTTATTTTTTTTCACAAGTCAATGAAAAATAATTCACTGAATTTAAAACAATTATAAAAAACTTTATACCCAACAAAACAATTATACTATTTTATTGTTATTTACATAGTGTCATTGGATAGATACCATAAATATTCAATAGTTTTTTTTACAGCTGATTCTTAAATTTCATAAATTAATTAGTTAGAGCAGCATTTGCCCGTATTAATCGAATATCTATTCTCAACGTCACATTTTTTCTATATTCACAGCAACCGAATCAGGATTTTATTAAAAGCATAACAATTACAATTCGATGGAAGAAACATTAAAAATTACATTTGAAATTGGCGGTGAAAAAATAATTATTGAAACCGATGCAGCCTCACTTGAAAGCTCAATCGAGAAAGTGAAAAAGATTGGAAAATTTATTCTCAGCGACTCCAAATCCAAAACCAAAACTATAGACACAGGAGAGATTCCTGCCAGGAGAGGAAGAAAGCCAGGCAGGAAGAAATTATTAACAGAATCTGCTGCGGAAGCAACTACGGAACGTAAAAAGCCGGGACCAAAACCGGGAAGTAAAAGAAAGAAAAGTGCCTCAGTCGCAGCAGGCAGACCAAAGAAAGCTTCCTCTGCCAGGGCAAAAAAAAATGATCGTTCCGGCAAGGAAAATCCCGAAGCAGCAATGGCTGAAAATATTTTATAATAATTAATAAAACAGGATAGTCCTTTCGATTATCTGATTGAGAAGAGGTATTTCTGAGATAGAATTACCTCTTTTTCTAATCCGTCTTTATTTATTTCTTCATTTCTTCCAGAGTGGACTTAATTACTTTAGCATGCGTGTGTTTTGTATCTTTTGCCGCATACAGCAGAGTAATTTCGTTATGATCTTTTTCCAGCTCAAGGATTTTTTCCAGCAAATCTTTATGATGATCTAACTCTTTAGCGTATTTCTTCTTGAATTCCTCCCATTTATCAGGATCATGATTAAACCATTTTCTAAGATCCGTACTTGGAGCCACCTCCTTCAACCATTCATCAGGATCCAGCTCTTTTTTGGCAATACCTCTTGGCCATAACCGATCCACCAAAATTGAAAATCCGTCTTTATCACGGTCATAATCATATACCCGTTGTAGTTTAATCATCGCTTTTTTCTAACAGAAACCTTTTTTTCCGGTCTTTGTTGACAGCCAAAAATTACACTTAAGCCGGTCAACACTTTAAACAGCCGCCATCTCCAGGGTGGAAAGAAATCTTCCCTTTTCATCTCTCTGGCGTTTTTTCTTTTTACTAATCTCGTTATTCCATGAAAAATTAAGATCTTCCAGCAGCCGGATTTTATTTCTGCTCAAAGGTTTTTTGGGACGACGCTGTGAAGTAACCCAGACTGCCAGCTTTCTGTCTTCTTCCCAGAATTCAGGCACATCAGAATGCCCGTAATTTTTGTAAAACGTTTCAAGCTTGCGATACATTTTATACCAGCCTTCCTCTTTCTCAGTACGGATAACATCAGACCATTTAAAGCCTATATCATTTAATTTCCTGATTTTCCATTCTTCAAGCTTATCTTTTCTGAGACGAAGAACTTCGACCCAGCGACCTAATTTTCTGTCTGTCTCATTCCTTGAAGACACATTGCAATGTCCCCGTTCCTCCCTAAACTTTTCCAGCCTTTTAAACATTAAAAGCCAGTTTTTATTTTTTTCCTTCCGAATATCATTTTGCCAGACAAACTCCACCTGCTCCAGAAGTTTTTTCTGCTGGCCTGTAAGTTTATCCTCATTAAGCCGCTGTTTTTGAACCCAGCGTCCCAGCTGCCGATTGTTCTCATATCTATATGGGACTCTGCTATTTCCTTTTTCCTGATAATACGCTTTTAACTGCTTGTAATTTACTAGCCAACTACTTTTCATTTGATTGTTTTCTTATCAGTTTACATAGTCATTAAAAAAAGCTATTTCTGATTCTTCACAAAATAAAACAGAAAGATCAACCGCATATCTATATGCGGAATCGCAGCCTTTCTTTATTTGTGACGAGAAAATACACGATATTGCCTGATCTCTCAACGTGGCTGACTGATATTAACATATCAGAAAACCGGCATATCAGACATATAAAATATATCGTTTATGCAAACATCAATCCATAGCCAAATTGTTGTTTATCTAAAACAAAATTAATTTATCCGGCAAAACTATACTCAGCAGATTATCCGCTACTTTCCTTTGTTTTTTTACAATCAAAGGGCTGAAAAAATGACAAAATAATCCAATGAAATTCGATATGCCGGGTTTTCCGGTTGTTCGACAATACAAAAATAATAGTTTTAAAAGAAAAATGCGACTTTTATTTTTCTTTTAACCATAAAAACAACCTTTCAATAGACATATTAATTGCCTTAATCGCTATAAATCCCATATACAAGAACACTTTAAGAAGTGTTAAATAAAAACAAAAAATTTCAATCCGGGGCTAAACTTTATTTAACCAGTATAGCCTGATATCTTTTTGGATTTTCAATCACAGTCTGAATACCCCGGGTCACTGAAAAAAGCGCATTGGGATCTGAATGAACCGGAATTCCGATTTTGCTTATTAATCGCTCCCTTAATCCTCTGAGCAAGGATCCGCCCCCTGTAAGATAAATACCATTCCCATAAATATCTCCCGCCAGCTCGGGGGGACATTCTTCAAGGGTCTGTAATATTATCTGCTCAATCTTCTGAACAGAGCTGTTCAATACCTCAATAATCTCCTGATATTCAATATAAACACCTTTGGGAATACCTAATACAGAATCTTTTCCCACTGCATAAAAAGGATCCGGCACATTTTCTCCAAGCAGGGTGGCTGCCCCGACATTGATTTTTACTTTTTCAGCAACGGTCAGACTAACATCAATTTTATATTTCTTCCGGATATATTCCTGAATATCATTATCAAAAGCATCTCCGGCCGTACGTATGGAACCAAAGTTGACAATCCCTGACAACGAAATAACAGCAGTTTCTGTGATCCCGCCGCCAATATCCACAATAAAAATACCATCCGGACGACGGATATCAATACCCATCCCGATAGCTGCAGCGATTGGCTCAAAGAGCAGATAGGTCTGATTCGCACTAAACTGGGCGAGCGTATCTCTCAAGGCTCTTCGTTCTACCTCGGTACTTGAGTATGGCACTCCGGATACCACATGATCAAATCTGCTAAAAAAGACGCGGCCGGGATATGAATGCCTGACCATCGCCCTGAGCATCTGACTCGCTGAATCAAAATCTTTAATAACGCCTCCCTTCAGAGGCTTTATCACTTTCAGATTGTGATTCGTTTTTCCGGCCATATCATATGCTTCCTGTCCTACCGCTCTGACTGTCTTGTCCGGACTGTTAAATACTATATAAGAAGGCTGCGAGGTAAAAGCGCTGGTTTTGTTTCCGAGAATAGTGTTACTATTTCCAAGATCGATGGCAATACTTGCCGCTCTGGTAAAACTAAATCTTTGCATACATTATACTACAATGCATCATGGTACGATAAGAAAACACCGATTGTTGTTGCCGGAAGAGCTTAATTTCTATTGCATTCATTAAATCGTTCTTAGTTAAACATGTAACCGTATTCTAAAAGAACTCCAGCGGTACTTCATGATAATACAGATCCCTTTACCCCATCCAGCCCCGGACAGAATAAAGGGATGTTCATGGTCTTTGAGTACAAGAAGTGTATAAATGAAGATATAGAAAATAACCCGAATTAATTACTACGTTTATCAGGACTCCGTTTCGTTATTCACTTCCAGTATTTTGAATACTTTGGTCCCGCCGGGCACTTCCCATGCAATAGTATCGCCTTGCCTGTAGCCAATAAGAGCAGAGCCCAGTGGAGCAAATACAGAAATTTTATTCTGCTTTATATCTGCTTCCGAAGGCAGAACCAGTTGAAGCTTCATTTCCTTATTGTCGCCCTCGATCATTATCTTTACTTTGGAACGCATACGAACAGTATGATCAGGCAGTTGCTCCTGTTCTACTATCTGGGCTGACTGCAATTCTGTTGCAAGCTTTCTTAATCCATTATTGGAAATACCACCGGAATTGCTTTTTACAAAGCGTGACAGGATTTCGTAATCTTCTTTCGAAAGTATAATTCCTTGTTGTGCCATGTGTTTTGTTAGTTAAAGTGATATATAAATTTTTTCAATATATTTTTATAGCTGGTATCAATGGATGCTGCCGGAGGCTTCTTTGCAGTTCCGGAACCTTCAGCATCTGCATACCCATCCGGCATAGCCATAGCTGCTTCTTCATGCCCTGAGCCAAAGATTTCCTGTATCCATTGCCGGTGCCTGTACACCAGTGTACTATACCAGGATCTGCCGTAATCATCGAAACAAATGCCCGAAGTTGTCAGAGCCGGAGTGACAATCATAAATGCATCGGCTCCGCAATGTCGCATTCGTATCAGCTGATTTATATGACAGCCCTGACAGGAAACCAATATGCGAATCTGATCTCTCAGGCAAAACCCCTCAAGCTCCCGGTCTATAAGTGTCAGATACCGGTAAAGCGCTCCGGGTGTATTAGCCTTTTCCGGACTGTATTCAACTATGACAAAATCTGGTGTGATATTACACTCCCAGATTTTCCTGCATAATTCCCTGGCATAACTTTCGTCACTCATCTCAAGACGGACTCCTGTGGGTTTCCCTCCGGACAATTGCCGGAGCTCTTTCAGCAATTCCAGCAAACGATTGCCATAATCCCGGTGCGCATCGTTTTCCGCAACCGGTTGTTTCAGGCATAACTCCACAACCTTGACAGATGGTTGTATCAGATTCTTTTTTATTCCGTTTCTATCAGCTAACCCTTCTGTCACTTCGTCAGCCGAAACGGGCAGACGCAACCAGTTATTCCCGTGCCGGGCTGCCGACAGATGCCATGCATTCACTGAACAGCTAAATCCGGATGTCCAGGAGGCCATTCCCAAATCCCGAAGAAACCCGGAAACCGGTTTACGCTCCGGCGGTATTTCCATATTGCATACGCTGGTCCAGTACGGAAGCGAACATTGCCGGCTGCCGACTCTGAGACCTTTCTTTCTCCTGCCTGCTTTCAAAAACATTTCGGAAAAAGTAAATCCGAGTATTTTATCCGGTTCAACCCAATGAAGATCTCCGGAAAAATTATCTTCGCGCAAATTCACAAACAATCGACTGTTACTCAGGATTCTTTCATTACCTATACGTCCCAGACGAATCTGACCGATAAGAACACCTACCGATATCATAATAGACAAAATCACCAATAATCCGGACTGTCCCCATACAGCCAACCCCAATACCAGCAGATTAGCAGCAAAGACCGACCATAAACCGATGCCTGACATGGCGCCGGAGTATATTCTCAGCATAATTACTAACAGATAAATTGAAGTGCAGCCGGTTTCAAGCTTAGATGTCCCCAAGCCTCAGGATATAAAATGGCTCGGGGCTTAATAAATGAAGTCTTTGCAGGGAGCAAAAACTATAGTCTGAATAGTATTGGTATCCGTCTTATACATACAAACAGCATTTCCAGCCAGAAAGCATAGCGCTCTCCGATTCCATTCCGGAAAAGTGTTATTTGTCTGTATAATGTTCACGATGCAAGTATAACAAATTAATCAGGAATTTGTTCCCGAAACAACAAAATTGTATTATCGGCAATACAAGTTAATAAAAATAAAAGACTTAAGAAAGCCAGAGACCTCTCCGAAGGAATCACTTCCGGTAATAACGCCTTTCCCAGAGTTTGTACCAGTTGCGGTTTATGGGATATCGTCTGTGCCGGGTTGCATTATTAAACAGAAGAGCAATTACAAAAAGTATAGTCACACCGGAAATTACAGGACTGACGATATAATAATAGCCCAAAGCATATATTTCTTCGGATCCAATCACTGCTATCAGGGCAGTGGCTCCACCCGGAGGATGCAGCGTTCTGGAAATCTGCATAATAACAATAGACAGGGCTACCGCCAGTGCGGCCATTAACCATATGTCAACCGGCAGATACTGACGGACAGTCACTCCGATAACAGCACTGAGGATATGCCCGCCAATCAGATTGCGCGGCTGGGCCAGCGGACTGTTGATCACTCCATATACCAGGACAGCAGTAGCTCCAAAAGAACCAATGAGAAGAATGTTATCTGCGAGAGTAAACAGGTTACCATGCAATAGCCCGATCAGACTTATTCCGGCAAAGGCTCCTGCAAAAGTCCAGCAATGTTCCCTGAAATCAATCAGTGTTTCTTTGTAAAACACGTAACGGGCAATACGAAACCGCCGATGAATACCATATCTGGCCGGTAAGGAATAATTATTTCTTCCCCACGCAGCTCTGGTAGTATATAACCATTTCATGGCTGACTTATTTTTTCTTTCAACACTTTTCATTCACCTGAACTAACGCGGTACATCAAGCTGGATCTCTTCCTGTAAAAAACTGATAAAGCTCTCAAAATAGAGCGGATATTCCTGATCCTTCATTTTGGCAAGGTATTGCTGTCTGTAAAAACCGTTCTTACCCACTCTGACAGTGTTTACTGCATGCGTTTTATATGGCTCAAAAGCCCACTGGGCCATGACAAGAACTCCCATATCTGCTTTTACCATTTCGATCCCGGCTTCGGTAAGGGGTAAAACGATAAGCTCCCTGGGCTGAATTCCTTTAGGAGCGAGCAAATGCCGGTGTATAGAAACCGTATCCATCGGCAGCGAATGAATAATCAGAGCTACCTCTTTAAAATCTTCTGCCTCTACATACTCCTTGTTATTCCAGTAATGTCCGGGAGATACCACCGCACGCATCTCATCTGTAAAAAGCGGTACATACTCCAGTCCTTCTTTAAGCTCAGGATTACTGGTAATTGCAAGATCAAGCTCTCCTGCAATAAGCTTTTCCACCGGCCTGTGTGTCGCTTCAAAGACAATTTTTATTTCAACATTGGGAAAAATGGATTTGAACTTTTTCAGAACAGGCGGAAGCCAGTGATAGCTGGTATAACATTCAGTACTAATCCGAATACTACCTTTCTCTCCATTGGAAAGCTGACGAATCTCCGTCTCTGTCTGGTCAATTTCTTTCAGTACGCCAATCGCCATTTCATACATGCGCTGACCAGCAGGGGTTAATATCAGCTTTTTATTTCTCCTGAAAAATAACGGGGTTCCCAGATAGAGCTCTGCTTCTTTCAACTGATAGCTCAAAGCGCTTTGAGAAAGATGAAGCCGGTCAATTGCCCGGGTTATACTACCTTCCTCAACTATTGCTTTTATTAATCGCAGATACCTTAATTCCATAATTCAACAAGAACGCAAAATAACTCCAGGATATATCCGGAAACGCTGTTTTTATATGAAAATATTTCATTAATACTTATCAGTATTTTTGATACATTATTGCCCTTTCAAAAGAATAAACTTCTTCTCCAAACTCTGCCTGTACATTATCATTGATTATCCATAAATTTATTTAAACTTACTTTTTAACCAACCATTATTACGATCATGCTTCTGTCACAGCTTCCTTTTATGCCTGCGTTTTATGACCAGTATATTCGTAAGGTTCCTGAATGTTCCCATCTGGATGCTTTGCAATATTCCTGCGATCTCAGTCATTTTATTCCGGTCACAGCACTTGACGAACTTAAGCATTACAGCTATGCCCCTGACAAATGGACTGTATCAGATATACTCCAGCATCTCATCGATACAGAAAGGATTCTATCCTATCGGGCATTACGTTTCGCCAGAAGTGATTCCTCTGTATTATCCGGTTTTGACGAAAACGATTATGCCCGGCATGCAATGGCCAACCAGCGAAGTATTGAAGATCTGCTGAGTGAATACCAGCTGGTTCGGCAATCTTCCATCCATCTGTTTCAGAGTTTTTCTGAAACAATGCTCCTTCGTACCGGTATATGTTATGAGATAAAAGTATCTGTTGCCTCGCTGGCCTTTATCATCGCAGGTCATCCGATACATCATATGCAGATCATCGGTGAACGTTACATACCCAGCTCTGTATAAAGCGATATAAGCCTCTTCTCTGACAAGAAATCATCTGACGCTGAAACAAAGCGGATAAACAGGAGTATTCCATAAGCCGGCTATGACGCTGATTTTTTTGTTCCGGACAATGAATGTCCTGGCCGGGAGTTATCTTTTGCTTTGTAATCTGTCTATGGATGATTTTCTTGCTGCCCGGGCCCAGATGGCAATGTCGCTCGGGTTTCATATAATTTTTGCCTGTGTAGGAATGGTCATGCCTTTTTTTATGGCCTCGGCACATTTTCTTTATCTGAGAACAAAAAAACCTTTGTATAAAGGATTAACCCGGGCATGGAGCCGGGGGGTAGCCCTGCTGTTTGCAACAGGTGCAGTAACAGGCACCATGCTTTCTTTTGAACTTGGCTTGCTTTGGCCTGTTTTTATGCAGCATGCGGGAGGAATATTCGGTATGCCCTTTTCCCTTGAAGGAACCGCTTTTTTCATTGAGGCCATAGCTATTGGATTCTTTTTGTATGGCTGGGATCGCTTTAATCCCTGGTTTCACTGGGCAACAGGGCTTATAGTCGGGCTGAGCGGAGTTGCATCCGGTATATTTGTCGTATCAGCCAATGCCTGGATGAACAGCCCCGCAGGTTTTGATTATGTAGACGGGCAGTATCTCAATATTGACCCGGTCAAAGCCATGTTCAATGACGCGTGGTTTCCGCAGGCTCTTCATATGACACTGGCTGCTTTTACTGCAACAGGTTTTGCAGTAGCCGGACTTCATGCCTGTATGATGCTCAGAAATAAAAATATTGATTTTCACCGGCATGCCTTTCGTATTGCTGCATTCTGCGCATGTGTGGCAGCGCTTTTACAACCGCTCAGCGGAGATATTTCTGCCAAAAGTGTAGCCAAGAGACAACCGGCAAAACTTGCCGCCATGGAAGCGCATTTCAAAACAGAAGCGTACGCCCCCCTTATCATTGGCGGTATTCCGGACGAAAGCACCGCTCAGGTACGGTATGGAATTAAAATCCCCGGACTACTGAGCTTTCTGGCACATGGAAATCCTGCAAAACCTGTTACCGGACTTCTCGATATTCCGCCGGACCAAAGACCGCCGATTGCAGTTACTCATTATGCCTTTCAGCTTATGATCGGCCTTGGGATACTGCTTTGCCTGCTTTCGGCTACGTATCTGTTTGCCCTGACTGTAAAAAAACACTGGCTCACCAGGCACTGGCTCCTTAAGCTTTTTGTCGGGGCGGCACCTCTGGGGTATATAGCTCTGGAAGCGGGCTGGGTGGTGACAGAGGTCGGACGCCAGCCCTGGATAATCTATGGCATCATGCGTACTGCTGATGCTGTAACACCTATGCCGGGTATCCGATACTCATTCTATTTCTTCACTCTGGTATTTATCTCCTTGTCTGTTATTGTAGTCTATCTTATGTACCGCCAGATCAGCATGACAGGTCGTCTTTACGATCCCGATGATCCGGATTATAATCCTGTAAAATAAGCTCTATGCTATACATAGTAATTGCCTATCTGTGGGCATCCATATGTCTGTATCTGTTGCTGGGCGGCGCTGATTTCGGCGCCGGCATTGTTGAGTTTGTAAGCCGGGGCAGTGATCGTCAGAGGGTACGCCGTATTATGTACCGTGCCATTGGCCCCGTATGGGAAGCTAATCATATGTGGCTCATCATTGCTATTGTTATACTCTTTGCAGGTTTTCCTCTTATTTACAGCACTATTTCTACCTATATGCATATTCCTCTTGTTTTGATGCTCCTCGGAATAATAGCCAGAGGTACTGCCTTTTCGTTCCGTAATTATGATGCAGTGCAGGACGACTTACAATCAGTCTATAGTCATATTTTTACTCTGGCAAGCCTGATTACTCCGTTTTTTCTGGGCATTATCGCAGCAGCAACCATTTCGGGATCAATAGACCACCATACCGGAGATTTCCTTTCATCCTATGTATTCAGCTGGCTAAATCCGTTTGGCATAGCCACCGGCTTATTTACCGTAGCCATATGCGGATACCTTGCTTCTGTCTATATTATAGGAATACTTTCAGACCCATATGATATCCGCCTGATGACAGCAAACATAAAACGTTTTATCTGTATCGCAATAATTCTGGGCGCATTGGTCTTTTTCATTGCCTATCTTCAGCGTATCTCCCTATTGGTACGTGTATTTGGAAGTATCACAGGACAAGCTGCTATTGCGCTGGCTACGCTGTCTCTGATTGCACAAGTCATATTATTCAAAGGGAAACATTATCTGCGTATGCGTTTTATTGCTGCTTTTCAGATTGTCATGATATTACTGGCCGTCATTTTTCAACATTACCCTATTTTCCTTTCTTTTCAGGATGGATCAGCCCTGTCCCTTGCCGAGGACGAAAATAACCGGGCCGCCATTTATTTTCTGGGGCTCGCTTTGCTGTCCGGAAGTGTACTGATATTACCGGCATTATTCTATCTGATGTATTCATTTGATAAAAAAAGAATTACATCATCATCTCCCTCTAAGTAAGTATAAACACAATGTAACAGGTAACTACCTATACAGGATACGGCCGTATTTCAATTTGCTATAGCCATTAATAAAGCTCGACAAATAAAACGCAACATTGATGCATTTTATTTGTATATTTGCAACTATGTTGCATTTATAAAATTAAAAGATCAGATGAAAAAATTACCCGTAACTGTGCTCAGTGGCTTTCTGGGCGCAGGAAAAACGACATTACTTAATCATATACTTCACAATAAAACCGGGTTAAAAGTAGCAGTTATTGTCAATGATATGAGCGAAATAAACATTGATGCCCAACTGGTGGAAAACTCCGGCGCTCTTTCCAGAACAGATGAAAAGCTGGTGGAGATGAGCAATGGATGCATATGCTGCACGCTGAGAGAAGATCTGATGCTTGAAGTGGAACGTCTGGCACTGGAAAACCGGTTCGATTATCTGCTCGTCGAAAGTACAGGTATATCAGAGCCCGTTCCGGTTGCCCAGACTTTTTCATTCCGGGATGAAGAAAAGAATATTGATCTAAGCCGGTTTAGCTATATTGACACAATGGTTACCGTGGTGGACGCCTGTAATTTTTTCAATGATTTTGGAAGTCAGGACCTGCTCATGGACAGGAAGCTGACAGATATGGAAGGTGATCATCGCACCATTGTCAATCTGCTGACCGACCAGATTGAGTTTGCAGATGTAGTCATTTTAAACAAAACTGATCTCGTCTCAGAAGACACAATAGGCCTACTGTCCGCGGCCCTGCACCGCCTGAATCCCGGAGCACGTATAATAAAGGCATCCTACGGTCAGGTAGAACCTGAACAGATTCTCAATACGGGGCTTTTTAATTATGAGCAGGCTGAGCAAAGCGCTGGTTGGATTGAAGAGCTAAAGAAAGATAAGCATCAGCCGGAAACCGATGCTTATGGCATCAGTTCTTTTGTTTTTCGTAACCCCAAACCCTTCCATCCCCAGCGTTTCCGGGAATATATCGAAAATAACTTTCCCGGCTCTGTAATCCGGAGTAAGGGCCTTTTCTGGCTTGCCTCACGTCCTGCTCAGGCACTGATATGGAGTCAGGCCGGTGGATCTCTGCGTGCAGACAATGGTGGTATCTGGTGGTCAAGCATGCCGTTTGACGAACGTATTCGCTATCCTTCTTTTATTCATAACCGTGATCTCATAGAAAAAAAATGGCATAAAGTATTTGGAGACCGAAAAAATGAGCTGGTTTTTATCGGCCAGGATATGAATGAAGAACTGATTCGCCATGAACTGGAATCCTGCCTTTGTACGGACAAAGAAATTGATATGATTAACTGGAAGAAAGGCAGTACGGACTGCTGGCCGGAAATGGACTGATTTTATATTCCCGTGAATTCTCCCGACGGACAGACTCATTTATTATGATCTGTCCTGTCTCATATTATCATCAGAAGTCTAATCTCTTTTTGTGAGGCCACCTGTTTCTTTCGGGTAGTTAATTAAAATTCCTTTTGATCTTTTTTATTGTATTTTTGTTTCAGTAATAAAAGTACATCCATGTTTTCTTCCGAGCATCTGCAGCCTGAAGAGATTCTCAGGCAACACGAACTGAAAGCTACTGCGCAACGCATTGCCGTACTCAGTACTTTTCTAAAGAAGGACAAAGTACTCACGCTGGCCGAGATCAGCAAACTACTTGGCGCTGATTTCGATCGTATCACGTTGTACCGAACATTGAATGCTTTTGAAGAAAACGGATTGATTCATAAGATTCCGGACAAATCCGGCAATGCGAGCTATGCACTTTGCAAACACGAATCGGTTGCACACACACATAATGATAACCATGTCCATTTTAAGTGCACCAGGTGTGAACTAACCGTATGCCTTGAAGAAATAGCTATCCCGGAGATCCGTGTACCTAAGCCATACCATGCTGTACGGTTTAATTTTCTGGTAGAGGGATTGTGTGAGAAATGTATCCGCAAGAACTAATTACTGCTTTTCTTACTGACATTCAGGTACTTTTCTTAACTAGTCCTGTTCACAGCAGATAAGCAAAACCCGCTTGTAAATTCTGTCTGATCTACAGCTTCGTTCCTTCACTACCACATACAGGATTCCAGCATGCAGACAAAAAAAGCCCCGAAATTCGGGGCTTCAGATATGAGTTGGTGATCCCGGAGGGAGTCGAACCCCCAACCTTCTGATCCGTAGTCAGATACTCTATCCAATTAAGCTACGGGACCCAACTATTACAGAGATATACTCCGTAATTTTGTGCAAAGGTACACATTTTAAATCGATGGCAAAATTTCTTGAGCAAAATTAATACAAAACATTCTCAGGAAAGCCCGGGTTCTTTACTAAATTTGGGTTCATGAAACGATACTTCTTACTTTTTGCTGCTTTATATGGCAGTATACAGATCGCTTTCGGTCAGAAAGACAGCGCACTTATCAAACCTGATTATAACCAGCATACGATTCTGAAAGGCCTGATTATAGATTTGGGTACGGCTTATATACCCTCTCACAATTATATGGGTATGGATAATTTTTTTGAAGTAAAGACAGGACGTCCATCCACTGTCAATATATACATGCATAAAAATATTTCCTTATTCGGTCATTATCTTTCGATATCTCCCGGTCTTGGCCTGGGCCTGGACAATTACTACTTCAAAAATGACCTGATTATTGCTCCGGCCGGAGATTCCTTATTCTCCCTCAGTGAAGACGGACTACGAAAAAGCAAGCTATCTGCCAACTATGTCGATATTCCGCTGGAACTGCGTTTTGCATCAGGACCTAATTACAAAAAAGCGTTCAAAATAGCTGTCGGAGGAAAGTTCGGAGTATTGTTCAGTGGTAACAGCAAAATAAAATACGACCAGGACGGCACCACCGTAATTCGCAAATTTTCTGATCAAAGCCTCAATCGCATACGCTATGGACTGACAGGACGCATCGCATACGGACACTTCGGAGTTTTCGCATATTACAGTCTTTCTTCTGTATTCAAAGCCAAGTATGGCCCGGAACTGACTCCTGTTATCGTAGGAATCACCCTAAGTTCGTTCTGAGCTACCGCAATAGTCCACTGTATCAGAGTCCTGAAAACTGTGGGGGACGTTTTTCCTTAAAGGCTTTAATACCTTCTTCAAAATCCGGAGACAGTGCTGCGGTAGTCTGCATTACGGCTTCCATTCGGATTATCTCATCCAGGCTGGACTGACCACCCTGACTGATCAGCTCCTTCAGCATGCAAATAATCTGTCCGGATCCTGCTGCAATTCTATCACTAAAAGAGGCTGCTGCTTCATCAAGGGTATCATCCGGCACCACCTGATTTATACAGGTAAGCTCTTTTGCTCTCCCGGCGCTGAGATGTTCCCCTGCGGCAAGAAATTCGAAAGTCAGTTTTGGCCCCAGCGTTTTCAACAGGAAATAGGTTATACCGGAATCAGGCATCAGGCCGATCTGGCAAAAGCCCGGAACCAGTACCGAGCTTTGAGCCGCAATAATACAATCACAAGACAGCAGCAACGCCAGTCCGGCACCAGCTGCTTTGCCATGCAATCTGCCAATTACAGCTTTTTTGTTCTGGACAATAGCCTTGATCACCGGCTCATAATAGTCGAGAATAATATCACCGGCATTTAAAGAGCGGGTATCTCCCACTGCAGCCAGATCCTGACCGGCACAAAAGCCTTTGCCTTCTCCGCCAAGCACAATCACACGTATATCCGGATCTTTTTCCGCACGTGTGAGCGCATGGGCCAGCTCCTGCAACATAGGAATATTAATCGCATTATAGACTTCCGGGCGATTGAGGAGTATTTGTACCTTGTTACCCGTTTTATTCCAGCGAAGAGTTGTATAGTTCATCCTGCAAAACCTTATTTAAAAAGAAAAATTCAGCAGCATTACACTGCTGCTTACCAGATAGCCAAGCAGATAACCGCCATATACCTGAGCCGGGCGATGAGAGCCGAGATAGAGTCGGGCACTAAGCACCAGCCCCGAGATCAGCACACAAAGCAATACAGGTATAAGATAGTTGATAGCCGGGAAAAGCCGTACAATCGACAATAGAATACCCAACGCAGCTCCCAGACCGACTGAATGCACACTTATTTTAACATATTTGCTTATAAGTCCGGTCAACGCTACAAGAAAACTCACAATAAAGGCAATCTGAAACAGTGTTGTGTTTAACTGACGAAACATCGTATAGTTCAAAGCAATATAATATCCTGCCACAAACAGGAAAGGATATACTCTGTCTTCCTTTTTCTCCATCAGGAAATCAGCGAGCTGGAATGTCTGACGCAGCATTATGCCGGTCACAAGCACCACCAGAGCCGGAATAATCGCTGTACTGATCAATACCACCAACAGCAGATTGGAAAAATCTTTTTCCATAACCGGATGCAAAATAGCCGGTGAATACACCATAAAAATGAATGTAAGCCAGAAAAAAAGAAAGATGGGATGAAAAGCGACGGAAATCAGCCAGGCCATCCCTTTATTAAACTGTATTGTTTTGCGAAGATACCGGTAACTCATAGTTCTTTTCTGAGACGCGCCACCGGTATATTCAACTGCTCCCTGTACTTTGCCACTGTACGGCGGGCTATGGTGTACCCTTTATCATTCAGCAGCTTTTCAAGTTTCTCGTCTGAATATGGCTTACGCTTGTCTTCAGCGTCAATCAGCGTTTTAAGAATATGCTTTACCTCACGACTGCTTACATCTTCGCCTGAATCAGTGGCAATACCTTCGGAAAAGAAATATTTCAAAGGATAAATACCAAACTCTGTCTGTACCGCTTTACTGTTAGCTACCCTTGACACAGTCGATATGTCCATATCGATTTCATTGGCAATATCTTTAAGAATCATAGGCTTGAGACGACTTTCATCGCCTTCCAGAAAAAAATCATACTGAAAGCGAACAATCGCTTCCATCGTTTTGAGCAAAGTCAGCTGTCGTTGTCTGATAGCATCGATAAACCATCTGGCCGAATCCAGCTTTTGCTTGACAAACGATACAGCTTCTTTCAGCTTCTTGTCCGTTTTGGAACTTTTATCGTAGGTCTCAAACATTTCCTGGTACGACTGACTTACCCGAAGCTCCGGAGCATTGCGGCTATTAAGGCTTACCTCAAGCTTGCCACTATTATTGACCAGAATAAAATCCGGAATCACATACTGGGTTTTGAGATCGCCACCGGATACTCCTCCCGGCTTTGGATTGAGCCGGGTGATAATGGTTACAGCATCTTTTAAATCCTCATCAGACAGATTCATTTTTTTCTGAATCTTGTCATAATGTTTTTTGGTAAACTCCTCAAAATGATCCTGCAATATTATAATAGCGCGCTGCACTTCAGGCAAAGCCTGATCTTTACGCTCAAGCTGCAAAAGAAGACATTCCCGGAGATTGCGGGCTGCAATACCTGCCGGATCAAAATCCTGAATCTTGAAGAGAATTTCCTCTACTTCTTCCTCACTGGTCATGATATTGGCAGAAAAAGCAAGATCATTGACTATATTTTCCAGTTCGCGGCGCAGATAACCATCCTGATCAATACTGCCAATAATCTGATGCCCGATAACGTTCTGACGCTCATCCAGACGCAGATAGCCCAGCTGGGCAATCAGTGAATCATTGAGCGTAGAGTGGCTTACTATGGGTATTTCGCGCTCTTCTTCATCAGAAGGGCCATCTCCCTGCATTTTATAGCCGCTTATATCATCATCCCGTATGTAGTCTTCTACATTAATATCATCATCGTAGTCATCCTTTTCCGGCTCATCATCACCATATTCTCTTTCTTCATCATATTCCTCACGCCCTTCTTCCAGCGCCGGATTGATTTCCAGCTCTTCTTCAATTCTGGAATCCAGCTCTGCCGTCGGGATCTGCAATAGTTTTATAAACTGAATCTGCTGAGGAGACAGTTTCTGCTGTAGTGTTTGTGTTAATCCTAACTTCTGCATATCAATTTAAAAACCAATTTTTATATCAATTCGTCACTCAGACAGCCAAAAATTATGCCTGATCACTTCTGAGCCCTCCGGAACTTTGACATCTTAAATCTACTAAAATATTCTTAAAGGAATTTTATGTTTATCACTCAGGTTATGAAATAATAGTTTCCGTGGATTTTTCTAAATTTGCCGGCAAACGTTTTTAGAAAAAAATAAAAATCTTCTGATAAATGAAAAGAATAAAGGTAAAAGATTTGCTTGCGTCCCGGGAATACGGGAAGGAAGTTGTGGCAAAAGGCTGGGTCCGTACTAAAAGAGGGAACAAAAATGTAGCTTTCATAGCACTCAATGACGGTTCTACGATTCACAATATCCAGGTAGTGGCGGATCTTGCCAATTTTGACGAAGAGTTAATGAAAAAAGTAAGCACCGGTGCCTGTATCGGTGTCAAAGGAACAATAGTTGAGTCTCCGGGACAAGGTCAGGCAGTTGAAATACACGCCCGTGGTATCGAAATATACGGAGAAGCAGATCCGGAAACCTATCCGTTGCAGAAAAAGGGGCATTCTCTGGAGTTTCTCCGCGAAATCGCCCATCTGCGTCCGCGTACCAATACGTTTGGAGCAATCCTGCGCCTGAGACATGCCATGGCTTACGCTGTTCACAAATATTTTAACGATAAAGGATTTGTCTATCTGCACACTCCTATCATCACCGGATCAGACTGTGAAGGCGCAGGCGAGATGTTTCGTGTAACCACACTGGACCTTCAGAATGTCCCCAAAACGGATACCGGAGCAATCAACTTTGAAGAAGATTTTTTTGGAAAAGAAACCAATCTGACTGTATCCGGACAGCTGGAAGGCGAGCTTGGTGCGATGGCCATGGGCGAAATTTATACTTTCGGACCTACTTTCCGTGCGGAAAACTCCAATACGGCAAGACACCTGGCTGAATTCTGGATGATCGAGCCTGAAATGGCTTTTTATGAGATCGAGGACAATATGGACCTGGCCGAAGATTTTCTGAAATACCTGATCCGCTATGCGCTGGAGCATAACATGGATGATCTGGAGTTTCTGAATAATATGTATGATAAGGAACTGTTAAACCGCCTTCGTTTTGTAACAGAATCAGCATTTGAGCGCCTGACCTATACCGAAGCCATTGATATTCTGCTCAGCTCCGGACACAAGTTTGAGTTTAAGGTTGAATGGGGTATTGATCTGCAATCAGAGCATGAGCGCTATCTGGTGGAGAAGCATTTCAAAAAACCGGTGATCCTGACCAACTATCCAAAGGATATCAAAGCTTTTTATATGAAGCAAAACGAGGATAGCAAGACTGTACGTGCCATGGATATCCTGTTTCCGGGTATCGGCGAAATTGTGGGTGGTAGCCAGCGGGAAGAAAGCTATGAGAAACTCTGCACACGTGTCAACGAAATGGGCATGCACCAGCAGGATGTATGGTGGTACCTGGACACCAGACGCTTCGGCACTGCTCCGCACTCCGGTTTCGGGCTTGGCTTTGAGCGTCTGATGCTCTTTGTGACCGGTATGAGCAATATCCGTGACGTGATTCCTTTTCCAAGAACACCACAAAACGCTGAATTCTAAGATTCAAAAGCACGGAAGAAATCTTTCATGCTCCCAATAATATCTGTTGCCAGCAAAGGGGCCATACCGGTTCTTTTGCCGGCACAATCTCCTGCATAGCCATGCAGAAACACACCCACAACAGCTGCGATATGCGGGGCGTAACCCTGAGCAATCAGTCCGGTTATGATACCCGTCAGCACATCACCACTTCCGCCTGTCGCCATTCCCGGATTGCCGGTAGAGTTGATAAATAAGCCCGATTCCGGAGTAGCAATTACCGTATGCGCGCCTTTGAGCACAATAGTACCCTGAATCCGCTGACTTAGCTCTTTCAATTTTTCCAGACGTTCGTAATCATTCTCCGACTTTCCGGCCAGCCGTTCAAATTCTTTAGGATGCGGAGTCAATACCGCACCAGCCGGTATTTTATCAAGGAGCTTCTTGTGCCGGGCTATAAGATTAAGCGCTCCTGCATCCAGCACCAGCCCGCCATTATAGTTTTCAAGCAGCTGTTCCAACAATTTTGCGGCTGTTTCATTTTCCCTGATACCAGGTCCGATTCCTATAACTGCAAAAGGATCTGTATCCGGCAATACAGAATGGCTTTCATCAGCAGGGTCTTCCAGCACAATAGCCTCCGGCAGGGCTATCTGCATGATCGGGGTACCACAGGCTGGCAAAGCGGCATATACCAGACCGGCTCCCGCACGATAGCAGGCAGTCGAAGTAAGCACCGCAGCTCCGATTGATCCTTTGCTTCCGGCTATAATCAGTGCCTTACCGTACGTTCCTTTGTGGCTATACTGCGATCTTTTCTGCAATTGTGACCGGATCCAGTCTTCGGTCAGGTAGCGGCTATCTGAAGGCTCAGCCTGCTGAAAGTCCTGCGACAAGCCAATATCCAGTATATGTAACTGTCCCACAAATGCATCATTGGCCGGCAAAAGATGAGAAAGTCTCGGCACCTGGAGAGCAAGTGTATAATCGGCACAGACTTTTATGGGGTCACTGTTGAACTTTTCGCCAAAAAGCCCGGAAGCGATATCAATTGCTATCACAATAGCACCGGAAGTATTGATTTGATCCGTTATTTTCCCGAATATACCTGCCAGGGGCCGGTTGAGCCCGGAGCCAAACAAAGCATCAATAATGATTTCACCCGGTTGAAAAGAAACGACTGTTTCTTCTGAGAATCGTTCAGGCGTGCTTATATCCAGGAGTCTCCGTTCATTGATCCGGAAATCATCCGAATAAGATGAAACCTCAGCAATATAAGTCCGCACCGAAAAGCCGTACTGCAGCAGCAAGCGTGCTACGGCCAGCCCGTCTCCTCCGTTATTGCCCGGACCACAAAAAACGGTCACTGGATGAGACAGATTAAACCGGCTATGTATCCAGGCTGCAATATTCTGCGAAGCCCTCTCCATAAGATTGATGGAACTTACAGGCTCATGCCGGATGGTATAAGCATCCCATTGTCGAATTTGCTTGGTTGTAAAAATCTTCATAATTGTATACAGTCTAAAAACGATATACCAGTACAGCTCCGGGTCTGCCATTGATCAGGGAAGGGACCAGACAGCTTCCGGGTCTGCCCCAACGCCATTGATGGGTCATATATACCAGATTAGCCGAGAGAATGCCTATGCCTGCACCCGCCACTACATCCGACAGCCAGTGCTTGTTGTTGAGCATACGAAACAGGGCAACGGTCCCCGCCGCTCCGTAAGCTCCGATACCTACCCAGGGAGTCTTATAGCGGTATTCGCGGTTAGCGATTGTTGCTGCCAGAAATGCCTGAGATGTATGCCCGGAAGGCCATGAATAGCTGTTTTCCCCGTTGGGGCGCTCTACTTTCGTCAGGTATTTGAGCCCAAAGGTAAGAGCCGCGTTGACGACCTCCGCCTTGGCTATAATTATGGCCGTATTGATAAAATCATTCTCACAGGGGATCTTGACCAGATTGAGCGCAACCAGACCTGCATATGGTGCATATATGAGATAATCATCGATTTCGGTACCACCAAAATTGTGAAAGCCTTGATTAAGCAAATCTTTTGCATCCTGATTGTAAGAAGGACTGGCCAATATTCCGGCACCCAATCCAATCAGGATGGCAGGTGCAACCAGACCCCGATAGGGATTCCGGGCAATCCACGGCCGCCCTCCGCGATCGTATTCCGTGAGCTGGCCGGAAGGCAGCGAATTAATATCTACCTGATGAAAATCAGGCTCTGACCTGACTGTATCCTGCTGGGCATCAACTGGTAAAAAGCACAGGTTGAAGATTATGACTAATGCAAAAAATGGTCTCAAGAAAGTCGGTTTTAGTTCTGATAACATACACTTCTCCGGCTTGTTCAGGAATATACAATCAAACCAGCTCCTATGAGCTGAAAAATGATAAAAAAGCACGGGAATTACAATAAAATCCGAACACTTCCATTGGACAGAGCTTTATATTTATTCAAAAAAGCAGCGCCACAAACGCTTTTATACAATATATTTGTTCCATAAAGTCAACCCTAAAACAGTATCCGTATGATTGCCATAATAGGTGGTGGAATATCTGGTCTTGCTGCGGCCATTGAACTACAGAAATGGTGTGAACCCTGTGTTGTACTTGATGCAGGTGACTCTCCGGGTGGAGTCATACAGACAGAACGGATCGACGGATACCAGCTTGAATACGGTGCCAATTCTATTCTTACCGATCAGGAGGTCACTGAATTTCTGATTAAAACAGGATTGGAAAATGAATTTTATCCGGCGGGCAAAAGCAGTAAAAAACGCTATATTTTCCGCAATGGACGCTATCATCGCCTGCCAACCAAACCGTATGGCCTGCTGACAACTTCTTTTTTATCATGGCCGGCCAAGCTGGCTATTCTGAAAGAATGGTATAAAAAACCGGAAGTTTCCCGGCCGGACGAAACACTGGGAGAATTTATTGAGAGACGCTTTAACCGTGAAATCGCTGATTATATTCTGGCTCCCTTTATCACTGGCATATATGCCGGTGATCCTTATCAGCTGCTGCTAAAGGAAACGTTTCCGGTACTGGCATGCTATGAGGAAGAGTATGGATCGGTTCTGAAAGGTTTTATAAAAAATAAAGGAGGGGAGCGAAAGCAAGGCCTGTATTTCAAATCAGGTATGCAGGCCCTGCCGGATGCTATGGCGGCAGCGGTAAAACGGCTTGAACGCGGTGCTGTGGTACAGAGAATCACCAAGCATACGAACAATTATGAAATTCACTATATGCAAAACGGTGAACAGCGAACTCTGGAATGCGATACAGTGGTGCTAAGCGCTCCGGCTTATGTGAGCGCGGATATCATCGGGGAAGTTTCGCACAAAGCTGCGTCAGCGTTCAGAAATATAAACTACGCTCCTGTCGTCAAGGTCTTTCTGGGCTATGACCGCAAAAAGGTCCGATACCCGTTCAACGGCTTCGGTGCACTCAACCCTCCCGTAGAAAACCAGTATATGCTGGGTTCGATCTGGAATACCTCTACCTTCCCTCTGGCTGCTCCAAGGGGTAAAGTATTGCTCACCTGCATGGCAGGCGGGATGATTCAGAGCAACCGCACTCAGATGAAGGATGATTATATTCTACATCGTGTCAAAGCGGATATCGCTTCATATTTCAAAATCAAAGCGGAACCCGAGTTTACACATGTATACCGGCTGGACAGAGCTATTCCCCAAAACGACAGTGCAATCAATGCTGTTCGGGATATTTTGCCGGAACTGGAAAACTCGGGAATCTATATCAGCGCCAACTGGCTGGGTGGACCCGCCCTATCGGATTGTATCCGCAAAGGCCGGCAGATTGCTCTTAAAATCACGGAAGCCCGTTCGGGAATGGACAGTAGTTACAAAGGTTGCTGTTAGCGGCGGAAAATCAGTTGCTCATTCCCTCTCCATAAGCCCAGTAAAGCTCTACATCTATCCCGTAGGTAGCATACTCATAATCATTGAGCGGAAGAGGTATTTCATCAAGGTGCAAAGGCAAAAATACTTCTTCTTCTCTCCCGTCTGCGTATCCTTTGGTCATATTGATACCTATGACAAAATCCCGGATGAGGTAATTGCCGATGGATCCTATACAATAATACAGGGATTTGTCATCGGACCGGTCTATGGCAGCATGCACGGTACCCCGATATTGTTTTTGTGTAAAAACGGTGTCCTGACTAAAAATAATGTATTCGAGATCGCCGGACTGTTCGGCATTGTATAGTTCAGGACCTACGACCAGATCAAGGCTCATAAAGAGGTTGAGCAGGTGGCTTATGCTGTCATCATCCATATCGGCCGGACTGTCTGCACACTGAGCAAACAACGTGGACGGAAAAAAAAACAGGAGAAAGATGCTTGCTTTCATAATGGTGCGGTTTAGAGTGTTCCTGTTGCCCCACAAAAATCTACCTGCTTTCTTTTACGGAAAAATGCGGATAAAAGATGTTAAAGCCTTTCTCACCAGGATATCAAATAAATCTCAAAAAATGATCTGACAGATTCCCGCATTTTACAACAGATCCTACTTTTATGGTCACTATTAGTAACAACTCATAGTTTTTTTCCACGTACTACGCACAACAGAGTATATGGTATAAAACCCTCTTTTATGAGAAAACAAACTATCAATAATCTATTATGAAGCATTTATTACAAACATCATTATTATTTTTTGCACTGTTCTTCTACTCCAATGTTTTTTCTCAGTGGATAAAGGTTGGAGATAACCTGGGATTTGCAAGCAGCGAATCAGCTCCCTCACTGGCAATTGACCCGAATACAAGTGACCTTTACATCGCATATCCGGATGGCGCTTTCAACGCTTTTGTTGTAAGGAGATTTGACGGAGAAAAGTGGGTACAGACAGGAGATAATCTGGGATTTGCAAGCAGCGAATCAGCTCCCTCACTGGCAATTGACCCGAATACAAGTGACCTTTACATCGCATATCCGGATGGCGCTGTCAACGCTTTTGCTGTAAGGAGATTTGACGGAGAAAAGTGGGTACAGACAGGAGATAATCTGGGATTTGCAAGCAGCGAATCAGCTCCCTCACTGGCAATTGACCCGAATACAAGTGACCTTTACATCACATATCCGGATGGCGCTGTCAACGCTTTTGTTGTAAGGAGATTTGACGGAGAAAAGTGGGTACAGACAGGAGATAACCTGGGATTTGCAAGCAGCGAATCAGCTCCCTCACTGGCAATTGACCCGAATACAAGTGAACTCTACATCGCATATCCGGATGGCGCTGTCAACGCTTTTGCTGTAAGGAGATTTGATGGAGAAAAGTGGGTACAGACAGGAGATAACCTGGGATTTGCAAGCAGCGAATCAGCTCCCTCACAGGCAATTGACCCGAATACAAGTGAACTCTACATCGCATATCCGGATGGCGCTGTCAACGCTTTTGTTATCCAAAAAGATAACATTATAACAGCAACTTTAAAACAGTTTGATTCTAGTAATCAATTGTCCATTTATCCTAATCCAACAGCTGATTTTATGACACTTCTGGTAACAGGAGAAGCATCTGGTTCTGCTTATACGCTAACAAACAGCCTTGGTGTACAGATGTTAACGGGAAAACTTACCGGAGCAACCACCCTTATAGACCTCAGTCAATTAGCTGCTGATGTCTATTTTTTACAGATTAGACAAGGAAATCAATTCATTAAGGTAATAAAAAAATAGTTCTGCTCTGTATACAACATACAGATATAGCAGATGCTGAATCATATATACTCTTTTCACAGAAGTGACGCTATACCAATTGTGTCACTTCACTTCTTTATTATACTGGCATTCTCTTATCCTAAGCCACCACAAAACCTTCGTAACCTTTTAAAATCATAAGGAGATGTGTAAAACCATATTATCCAGTACTTTTTCACTCTTCTAACGTAACCTACGTACAAGTTCTTCTGATGCTGATTGAGTAAGCCGATAGAACCAGATACATTAGGTGTTGCTATCGATGTTCCTGATTTGTATCCATAACTTGTATTAAGTAGAAGATATAGACGAATACAAACTTATTCCACTAGCAACCAGATCCGGTTTTATTCTGCCATCGTCATCCATATCAGCCGGACTGTCTGCGCACTGAGCAAACAACGTGGACGGGAGAAAGTACATCTTTTGATTAAATGCATTGAACCCTTCAGGCTTCACAAGTCTCAACGAACAGGTTTCTGAGACTCTCGAGGGGAAAAAAGATTGCACAGTGAAGCCTGTACTCGTTTTTATATCTTTGCTATTACTTGCTTCAAGCAAATTACTTTCCACTTAAATACCTGATTAGTAAGAAAGCATTTATTGTGTAATTACATGAACACTGTAGAACAATATATAACCCGGGCTGAACCCGACCTGCAGGAAAGACTGCGAACGCTGAGACAGCTTTTTTTTGACATGGTTCCAGGTGCTGAAGAAAGTATACGCTATAATATGCCTGCCTTCAGGGTTGGCAGGCATTATCTGTATTTTGGTGCCTATAAGAAGCATATCGGTTTTTATCCGGTATATGGAATGGATGAAATAGACGAGAGACTTGCTCCTTTCCGGGCCAAAGGCACGAAAGATACGCTGCACTTCAGACACAACCAGCCCTTGCCTGTTGAATTGATCAGGGAGATTATCCGACTGAGGATGGCGGACTGAATTCCTCTGATTTTCTGTCAATCGCAGATAGCTGGCCGCACACGGCGGGAAGTTTTAAAACTCTGAATGTGTAAAATTCACACAACAGATGCATTGTATTTTTTCTATCTGATTGAATTGTTCTCATCTTTTTACACAATAAATTATTCTTTAAAGCATTTCTTATTTATCTTAGCACCTAAGATATTTAGATGTTAAGATTATAGTAAATGAATAAGGATACATTAGAGTCATTCAGGGCATTAAGCCGCCGGTACTCGGACACCTCCATTATGATGCATGAAGCCATTGCCAGAAAGGCGGGCTTATCCGGAACGGACCACAAGTACCTTGGCCTCCTTATCCAAAAGGGGCCGATGACTGCAGGTGAGCTGGCAAAACTGACCGGATTGACTACGGGAGCAATTACGGGACTGATAGACCGTCTGGAAAAGAGGGGCCTGGTCAAGAGACAATATGACAAGGCGGACAGACGCAAGGTGTATATTGTGCCTGATACAGACAATACGATGAAACTCATGGAGCCATTGTTTGCGGGATTGCAGGAAAAGTCGATCGCGCTCATTGCTTCATTTCAGGATAGCGAACTTGAGATCATACAGCGATATTTCCGGTCTGCCATAGATATTATGGATGAGGTAACCAATAATCTGAACAACTAAATAAACATGGAACAATTGTCATCGAACTACCTGGCAAGGGCCGAAATGTGGCTTTTTGTCACCACATTGGCTTATTTTATGATGAATGGAGCCCAGCTTTTTGAAACGGTGGTGCTTGTACCCGGCTGGACCCGCACACCACCGGAGTCATTTCAGCTGCTCAGACAGGTTGATCTGAAAGCATTCTGGATCACCACGCACTGTCTTCATGAAATTACATTTATTCTGGCAATCGTTTTCTGCTGGAAAATTGAACCTGTCAGAAACGGCCTGCTAGGCTTGTTTATCATTCACTTTGCTGTCCGTGTATGGACCCTTCTTTATTTTGCTCCCAATATCATCACCTTCCAAAACCCTGATGCATCGCTGGCATCGGTCCCGGAGATTGCTGCAAAGGCCAGGCTATGGGAGATTCTGAATTATGTGCGTGTAGGGATATTTATTGCTTTATCTCTGGGCTTGCTGCCTCTTTGCTACAAGATGCTCAAAATGCGAGTGCCCTTATAAATTACTGTCAGACAAAATATCGCAGGATGGTTATTGATTAAGTGGGCGCAGACCACAAACAACAATGCAATGCTCCCCAGAAATCCATAAACTTTTCTCAGGTGAAATCACACCTTCAGAATATGATCAAACTGGACCGGCACGGTCAGTACAATATAACCGCTAACTTTTCTGGTCTGTCATATGGCTATTGTTTAAAAGTGGTTGGTGCCTTGTCCAGCTTACTTTTTATGAAAATCTGAGCAGTTTCCTCATTTTTCATAAAGGGTATTTCCTTGCCATTCTTTTCTTTGATCAGCTCCACGGTTTCCGTCAGCACACCGGCTTCATAGTCATAATTCTGAACAATTCTGAATTTGTTATACGGCATAAACTTACCTGCATCCGGCACATACATTGTCAATTCGGATCTGCGGAATTCGGCATCACTGGTACCTGTACCATTGCCAAGAGAAGAAACAATAGCCAACTGTACTTTTCCGGCTTCCATAGTATTATAAAGTACCTCAAAATACATCGTCTGATCCCTGTCACCCGCCTTGCCATCATAATCCGGGTGAATACGGTGCAATGATTTAACGGACTTCCAGTGATTGGCGTAGCGCTTCTGAACAACATTAAACTGATAATCATAGCTTTCGTCTCTTACCCATTGCCTGTTTTGATATCGGTAGACCTTGCTGCTACCATTCCAGATAATGGTATAGGCATCATCCGGACTGAGCGAATAACTAAAAGGTATAATGGCTTTTTTTGAAGTGCCACAACCGGTAAAGATCAGTGGCCAGGCTATCAGAAAGGAGAAAATAATCTTTTTCATCTTATAAGATTTTTTTGGGGTGTACTGCACCACAAAAGTCTTACAACAGACGAAGAAAAAAATTGACAAATGTTACAAACATTATTTGCCGGCCACTTTCCTGCGCAACCGGCTCAGGCTTTCCCGCTCCAGTCCGATATAGGATGCAATATGATAAAGAGGTATTCTGTCAAACAGGTGCGGCTGGTCTCTGAGTAATTGAAGATAACGTCCTTCTCCATCCAGAAACAAAAAACTCTCTACTCGCTGTGTAGTCTGCTTATAGGATTGTTCGGCGATCAATCTGCCAAAACGTTCCCAATTGTGCGACTGATCATAGGCATTTTGTAATGCAGCAAGATTGAAGGTCACAATTTCGGAGTTCTCAAGCGCCTGAATAAAATATTTTCCCGGTCTGCTCTGCAAAAAGCTGTCATAATCGGTTACAAAGTCGTTTTCAAAAACAAATCGCGTATTGATTTCCTTTTCTTCAGAGAGATAATATGTCCGGAAGCAGCCCTTGCTGATAAACCCGATTTCATGGCAGACTTTTCCTTCAGTCAGAAAATAGTCTTTCGCAGCAATTTTTCTAATCTTAAGATAAGGTTCAAACAGCAGACAGTCATTCTCTGTAAGAAAAGGAATCTGTAAAAGCCAGTCTTTAAATATCCGGAAGTCGCTCATAGATTGCTTTGTTGTTTACGGGTTTTTTACAGTTGTCCTTCAAAACGGCCTATTGTCAACTCCGAGTAAAAATCAAGGTACTGGTACCCTCGGCAAGCTCAATATCTCTGTCTGAAGCATGGTTACACAAATGCATTAAAAAAAACATGAGGACGCCTGGTGTTTTTTAAATTATACTGCGGAGCAATATAAAACATTACGGATAAAAATCAATATTCGTCCTCCTCTTCCTTCTGCCATACTATGCAGATTCCGGCAATCCTTTCGGAAAGAATATAAGCGTATAGGATTAGGCGCTTAAGTGGCAATTAATTGTTTTTTTGGGAAGAATAGCTGACTCTCCTCATGTCAGAACTATAAAAAACGAGAATAGGCTTCATTGCCTGCTATGCGAAAAACGTTCACTTTTCTGTTTCTTTCCGACAGACCGGGCCACGCTCCCGCCGATGGCCGCATTGCAATCTTTGAGCCTTAAGCTTAAAATTTCTGTCTTTTAAACGATTAAAAAAAGCTAAAAATCAATACATAGCGAAGTAAACGCCTGATCCTATCAGCACAACCGACCCGAAAAACTGAGACGACCACCCCGGAAAAGTACGGACTCATTTATACCATGTGCTGCTGCTTATCTTCCCTGCTCCCGATCAATATGCGGGAGAGTTTTATTCAGCAATTTTTCAAATTGTGCTGAAGTGATCGGGCTGGGAGCACGATAGGGATACATCATTACCAGAATCAGGTATATGATAATGCCAATCATCGCAGAATGCATGCTTACAAGTATTGCGTGAAGATGTACCGGTCTGATCGGGAAAAAGAAACCGCAGAGAATAGAAATGACCGAGCACACTCCGATCACCCACCACATAACTCCAGGTATCATGTCGGTTATTCCTTTGAGATTTCTGCTTCTTCTGAGATCCGATACAAACTCGAGTTTCTCCAGGATATTCCGCCTGGTCAGCTTTACATTTTCATTATCTTCACTGACCCGGGAAATATACGCAATCAGCCTTTCCAGACTCTCCTTCTCTCTGACGCCTTCTTCTCCTTTAGCCATTTGCAGCCATGAATCATATATAATATATTTGACCGTTTCTTTCAGATACAGTCTGGCCGTATCCTGAACTTCACCGGGCAGGTCCTTCAACTCCCTGTATGCATTGGTGTATGAGGACACCTCCGAGGTGATGTGCTCCTTTTCTTCCTGATAATTTTGCCAGATCGTAACCAGTACCATGGCCAGAATAAGCCCGAGAAGCGCTCCGATAATAGTAAAAAAAGAAGCCAGAAACCTGGTACCCTCCCATTGTGTATCGTTCTGATGAATTAATTTGTATAAAATCCCAAACCAGAACATCGCTACGCACACGATACCGGTGAGCAGCGCAAACAGGACAATCATCGGATGACTATTGACTATTGTTTCCGGCATAATCTTATAAAAGAACATCAATTCTGTACGAATGTTCCGTCATTTTTCGGATATTTACATCTTACGGAACGACTGCCAGACTATGTTCCCGGAACAAGTTCATATGAAACAAATATCCCTGTTAATTGCCCTGTTTTTTGCTACGATCGCATATGTGACCGGTCAAACCATCAATAACGAAAAATCAGTAGTCGATTTTAAAATCAGCGAATTCGGAATCAAAACCGTAAGAGGAACTTTTGGCGGCATGAAAGGTGAAATACATTTTGATACCGCTAGTCTTTCATCTTCTTATTTTGATGTATGTATTGATGCATCCACGGTATGTACAGGAATAAAGAGAAGGGATGAACATCTGAAAAACAAAGATTTTTTTGAAGTAGAAAAATACCCGGTAATCTGCTTTAAGTCAGATCAGATAATCAAAACCAGTGATGGCTATATAACCAATGGCAAGCTGACAATGCATGGCGTAACACGGGAAATAGCTATTCCTTTCCGCTACGCTCAAGATACGTTTAAAGGAACACTGACTTTAAAACGCCTTGATTATAAAATAGGCGAAAATACAGGAACATTTCTGGTAAACGATGAGGTTACATTGTCCATCACCTGCTATCTGAAACAATAGCTATATTATTGACCTTCGGAAGCAGCCTATGGGGGATACTGTTTGCAATCGGATAACTTTATAGATCCGATTATAAAGCATGAACCTATACAAAGAGGCATGAACTGATTCAGCTCTGCTGCGATCTTTCAGGCTTCTTCCATTTGTTAATTATAAAATATCCGGAAAGCCCCGTCCTGTTATACGATCAAAACATTCCATGCTGATAAGGATTATTTCTTTTCAACATATAGCTGCCTTATATGAAAAAGAAGAATGATGTGAATGAGCGAAAAAAGAACGTACAGCTTCCGGTGATCTATCTTACATTGTTATCTCTAACTATCCGTTTTTCATCATGACGGCAAGACATACAGTGCCGATTCAGTGGTGGACAGGCCGGGTACTGAGTATACTTATCATTTTTTTCATGCTTTATGACTCTGTTATCATATTTTGGGAGCTACCGGATATGATTACTGCTGCTGTAAAAGTTCCGGTCAACAGCAAACACCATATGATTCACGGATTGATAATCCTTATACCAACCATATTTTACGCAATTCCCATAACATCCGTTTTGGGAGCCATACTACTTACGCTCTATCTGGGCGGGGTTGCCATTTCACATTTGCAAACAGAAAATCCTGAAACTACCCTTCTGTTTTTCCCGATTTATATAGCTTTGTTTATCTGGAGCGCTCTGTGGCTGCAAGAGCCTCACCTGCGAAAGCTGCTGCCTGTAATAAAAAACAAAGCCTGAGCTCCGTCCACTACGCTGCTCTCCAGAAGCTGAATCTGTGAACGTCGGGATACAAAGTCCGGCCCAGTATCTGTATTGATAGCGGTCGTATTCGCAGCATCAACCTGATAACTATGGCCAGTGCAAAAAGATACCAGCAACAAGATCTTCATAGTTTCACTATATCATTGTACTTTTGACTCATTCAATCCAAAACCAGAGTTTCTGAAATTTCAAGCCGGTTACCGGACTTTAACCGGCTCTCTGCACGGCAATGTCCTTGTTTCCTTGTTGCCTCAGAAAAGATCACAGCTCTGAGCGGTATTGCCAGCGAGACATTGGAGCATGGTAAATGAGGAGCAGAGCGAATCACTTAAGAAAACATTATTTGTGAAAATTATCATTGAGCCATACAATCCTGACTGGACCAAAGTATTTGGTCGTTTAAAGGCAGATCTGCTTCAACATATTGGGTTTGTCCAGCCTCGAATAGACCATATCGGCAGTACCTCGGTGCAGGGTTTGTCTGCCAAGCCGATCATAGATATTCTGATCGGCCTGGAGGGTGAGCAGGATCTGGACATAATAATCCAACCTCTGATAAAAGCGGGTTATATCTATTATGAGGTATACAATCTGTATATGCCTTACCGGCGTTTTTTCGTAAAGCATCAGCTTGCTCCTCTCCATTTGTCTCTGCCCGTACATATCCGGCAGAAAACAGAAATCCCTGATCCGGAAACAGAGCATCGTCACCGTCTGGCACATATCCATGCCATCCCTGTCGGTTCCGGACACTGGCATAGACATATTGCCTTTCGGGATTACCTGCAAAATCATCCGGAAGTCCTGCAAGCATACCAGCTGCTAAAAAAGTCCCTGAGTGTTTTCGATTGGAAAGACGGCAACGAATACAATGAGGCAAAAAATGATTTCATAAAACGGGAAGAACAAAAAGCTGTCGACTGGTACATTAAGAGGAGTTCATGAGACCGATGCAAGAGTACATAATACTGATTCAAAATTGATGAAAAGAGTATTATAGCTATGCAAATGCCGTAATGGTAGCTGCAAACATAAAGTAAAACGGCAACAGGCAAAATTTGAAAAAGAATTAATTCGAATAAACAAACCAGAGGCATTCAATGAGGCAAATAATCTCACTCATAATTTTTCTTATACTGGCTTCAACTACCTTTATTTCATATAGTCAGCCGGCAGATAGTCTACAGGAAACAACCTCATTTACCGACAGTGCTCAAACGGAAAGTTATCATGAAGATGATATTGCACCGGGACTTGCAATATTCGCTTTACTCGGAATTGGGTTTATGCTCATTTGCATCGGGGCCGGAATCGTTCTGACTATTATCGGGCTTTTACTATTAGCTGGATTCATTGGAGCAGGAATAGTATCAGCATCAATTCTGGTGGGGCTTTATAACAAATCTTTTGAAAAAGGCTTCAGGACTTTTTTAGTTTCAGCAACTACAGTTGGTGGATTTTTTGTTGGCGGAGCAGGATTTTGGCTACTTAACAAAATAACCCACTGGTTTACAACAACAAATTCTCTGCTAATTGGCTCAGTCGGAGGGCTTATGACCGGGCTTCTGCTTGGTATTATGTTGTCATACGTGATAAAAAAACTGACGGCTTTTTTGATCAACTAAAAACGACTTTACAAAACCCACAAGGATTGTTTGACGACAAATAAAACAATCCTTGCGGGTTTCCTCATACCAGCCGGTGACGATAGAGAATAGCGGAGCGATTTGCGTCAGAAGAGAGCAGCTGGTCACTTGTCATCTAAACAGTATATCAGACACAAATTATTTATTATGATGCCTGGGATCGATTGGGAATGGTCAACACAACAGCTTTAAAAAACAAAAGGAATATTTGTTTAAAGTGAGTTCTGATCGGAAGGAATATTTAAAATAGGCAACAGAAATTTCTACCGCTGTTAATCCTTGCATATTTGTGATTACAAGTTAATATAAAAGGTTTTTTTAGAAAAAAAATCATTCCACAATCCTTTAAGTATTAACTTTTACTATTTATTTTTAATGAAAGATAAAACATTAGTATCCCAAAAACAATGAACCGATACCTGCAAAATACCTTATTTATACTCCCTTTATTATTTTTTACATTCTTTGTAAACGCCCAGAGTATAACAATAACAGCGCCTAATGGTGGCGAGAAGCTTTATCTCGGTCAAATGAGCATACCGGAAGCAAGGTGGACAAGCACCGGCGGTATTACTTATGTTAAGCTGGAAATCTCTTATGATGGCGGCAGTTCCTGGAAGTTGATAGCTACAGATGTGCCCAATAACGGAATTGCCAGGTGGTATTTTCCTCCGGATATATCTTCCAACTGTCTTTTCAGAATCAGTGATGTAAAAGACCCGTCAGTATCTGATATAAGCAATAGCACATTTTCAATCGCTCCTTCATCAATTACCATAAAAGAACCCATTGCGGGAGCAAAATACACCAGCTGTCAGACTTCTTCTTTTGATGACAGGATGTTTATACGCTGGGTAAACAACGGAGCATTTAATCACGTCGGCATTTATTTTTCTTCCGACAGTGGCTCTACCTGGAGCCTTATAACTCATGACCGGTATAATTATCCGGATAGTACACCAGACAATTACTATCAGATAAGTATTCCCAGAGTTCGCAGTAACAAGTGCCTGATTAAGGTTGCAGAGAACAGGAGAATCGATAGTTATGATTATTATTCCGGGCAAAGCATGTATGCATTAAGCGGTGTTTTTTCCATTGACAATGCCAACCCGGATTCTATTCGCATAGTAAGCCCGACACCTGGTCAGGTTTTAAAAACGGGAGACACCCACACAATTAAGGTGGCACGATATGGCGGGGCTCCTAAAAAGCTGAAGGCTCATATTTCTTCCGATGGTGCCAGATGGGAAGATCTTGCACTAACCAACGGCTTCTTAAACTATCGGGGCAGCGCTTTTTACAATGATTCCATAATCTGGAAGATACCGGATGTTGTCTCGGATAACTATTACATTAAGGTTATGGATGAGACAGGCTGTGTAGAAGCCCTATCAGAAGGGCCATTTTCTGTAAGTCCGGTATCACGCATAATTTCTGTCTCCCCTGCTTCTTCCGGCTATACCTATTATGCTTCCAATCTAACATACGTCAGTTGGTCAACAGCTCATATGGAGTCTAAGCTGGTGGATCTGGCATTTTCTCCTGACTCAGGGATTACCTGGACCACTATTGTCAACCGGGTTGTTAATAACGGATCATATCAATGGTTCCCGCCTTATATCAACTCCGACAAATGTCTTTACAGAGTAACCGACCATTTTAATCCTTTCATCACCAATACCAGCGGCGCACCGTTTACTATCGCTTTACCTGCTGTAAATATTATCAGTCCGAAAGCAAATGATGTATATACCTTTGGCTCTTACGCTTTTGTCACCTTCACTAAAAATAATTTCGGTTCTACCCTTAATCTCCTCTTATCTACCGATGGAGGCACTACCTGGCAGGAGCTGGGAAGAAATATTACGTCTACAACTGCAGGCTATACCTGGACAGTGCCCTCAATTGCTTCTGATAACTGTATTCTGAAGTATGAGGATAACAGAAATCCCGCCTTTGCTGCCTATAGCGGTGTTTTTTCTATTGTTCAGCCGCATCTGACTATTGTAGAGCCAAACGGCGGAAGGTCTTACGAAATTTGCACAAACGACACCATCCGATGGACTTCTAATGGTACCACTACAGTTGATTTGTCTTATTCAAGTGACGGCGGCCTCTCCTGGGTTTCAATTGCCACAGGTCGCAATACTGTAAAAGGACTTAATAAGTACGGATGGAAATATCCCTGCATAATTTCTGATAAGTTTCTGGTAAAAATAACTGACAGAGGCAGCTTCAACAGTGATGAAAGCAATGCTCCTTTCTCAACCTTTCAGGGGGAAAATGGCTTAAAACTGACCTATCCCACGGGCGGGGAAAGAATGGAAACCGGAAGCGTCCAGAATATCACCTGGGACCGCATGGGATATATCACCTACGTAACTATTCAATATTCTACAAATGGCGGGGTCTCCTGGAGCAATATTGCCTATTCTACCCTGAATGAAGGTGAATATAAATGGACAGTACCATCTACAATTTCTGAGAACTGGCTACTAAGAGTTACAGACCAGCAGGGACAGTGCCTTTATGACCAGACCAAAACCACTTTTGCCACCTATCAACGCCCTTACATCACGGTAACCAGTCCTAATGGAGGAGAGTTGTGGAATACAGGTGTTACCAAAACCATAACCTGGACGAGCGGCTACACCTCAGGAAACTTCAATATGGACTATTCCCTGGACGGAGGTTTTACCTGGATTAATATAGCGGCAAATCAAAAAACAACTTCTTATTCATGGCTTACGCCACCTACTGTTTCAAATAACTGCCTGGTGCGGGTAAGTGATGCGAGCAATCCTGCCGTTTATGATGTAAGCAATGCTGTATTCAGGCTGGCAATTCCGGCAATCACGCTGACTGCTCCTGCTCAAGGTGCTTCTGTACCCAAATGCTCCGTATATCCAATAGCCTGGAACAGTAGTGCAGCTTCAACAGCAGTCCGGGTACAATATTCAACAAACGATGGAGCCACCTGGATAACAATTAATAATGCAGCAACCAACCGGGAAGGATCTAATACCCTGAACTGGACCGTACCTGAATTATCGCATGAGCAGGCTTTGTTAAGAATTGTTGATTATTACAACAGTTCCATTGGAGACACTAATGCTATAAGTTTCATTGAAGGGCAGCCTGGTATTACTGTTACCAGTCCTTTGAGAGGAGAGCTATTGACTTCCGGAACACAAAAATTAATTACCTGGACTTCGGTACAGCCATTTTCATACGCCGGTATACACTACTCTACCGACGGAGGGCTTTCATGGAGCGCTATTTCTGCCTATACTTCCAATACCGGCTCCTATAGCTGGACAGTACCGGATATAGAATCTGATAAATATCTTGTAAAAGTATATGATTACAATGCACAATGCAATGTAAGTCAGAGCGATACTTTCAGAGTAAAGGTAGATCCTAAAATAACCATTACCACCCCTAATGGAGGGGATAATTGGTATGCTGGCACAAAACAGGTAATTTACTGGAAATCAGCAGGAATTTCTGATGCAATTTACGATCTGGATTATTCTACTGACGGCGGTCAGACCTGGAAACCGATTGCGACAGCTGTAAAAAACACCCTCAGCTATATCTGGACCATCCCCAATGAACCTTCGTCTAACAGCCTGATACGGGTTAGCCAGAATGGAAATCCATCGGTTTTTGATATCCCGGACAGATCGTTCACTATTAAACCTTCCGGAATTAACCTTATTGCTCCTGAAGGCCCGGGAAACCTTTCCGGTTGTGGAGCTATAGCCATTCAATGGAATAATGCAGGTGCAACCTCTTATGTGAATCTGCACTATTCTTTAAACAACGGAAACAACTGGATATTGATAAAAAACAGTGTGTTGAGCAGTACCGGGATGAATAGCTATACCTGGGTTACACCGGATACTAATGCCACAAGTGTCCTGGTAAAAATTGCCGATTATTCATATCCCGCCTTTGCAGATACCACAAACATACCGTTTTCCTTAACCAAAAATACAGACCGAAGCCTGGTAATTAACAAGCCCGGAAGCTCTGATACTCTAAAAAGCGGAGAAAGAACAACCATAAGCTGGACAAGTACCGGTACTATAAACAAAATTAATCTGGCATATTCTGATAATGGAACCAGCTGGACAAATTTCGGAGTAAATGTAAATAATACAGGCTCCACAGACTGGCTGGTTCCAACCTCATTATCCGGAAATTATTATATAAGGATAAGCGACGAATACGGCTGTGTAAGCTCAACAACAGATGATCCGGTCGTAGCAAAGCAGGTTCCCCAAATTACCATTACCAATATTACGGTAGCCACACGGTTTAAGGCAGGAACTACCCAGAATGTTGCCTGGACTTCCCGGTTCATAACTTCAGGTTTTGTGGTAATAGAATCATCCCTGGATTCAGGAAAAACATGGAATATAGTATCTTCCAAACAGGCAAACAATGGCAGTTACTCATGGCAGGTGCCATATGCTGATTCGTATAACTGTTTTATCCGGATAAGTGACTTTGCAGATGCTAACGTTTTTGATATAAACAGCAAACCCTTTACTGTTTATATTCCCAAATACAAAATTCTTTCACCCAATGGCGGGGAAAAACTGGAAGGTTGTTCTGAATTCCGGATATTGTCTACAGGCCCCGCTTCACCCAAAATAGTTTACTCCACAGACAACGGCAAAACCTGGTCCAGAATTATGACATTGGGTTCTCCCGATACAGAAAATCATGTCGGCTATGTTACACGCTGGAACATTCCTGCAGTAAATTCAGACAGTTGTCTGATTAAAGCTTTCGATAGTGCTGACACCAGCTTCTATGATATAAGTGACAAGCCATTCACTATTGTTTCCGATGGTCCTGTATATTATCAGGTAACCCGGCCAGGTACAGGAGATACTCTGATGGGTGCCACTGAAGAAAAAGTTGTCTTTGGCACCAATGTGCCATTCAGGTATTATGATTATTATTATTCTGCGGATAATGGACACAACTGGACATTATTTTACAGTGAATATAAGGATTACGGCCTTTATGAAAAGTATATTGACTGGATGGTACCCGATGTTGCATCAGATAACTATATAATTTCTGTGACAGAAAGCAACAACCAGTGCATGACTGCACAAAGCAATCCTTTTGCGGTAAGAACGGGGCCCCGGCTAAAAATAACAGTTCCTGCCGCAGGGGCAATCTGGTTTACTCAGTCTGCTAACTACATAAACTGGGAAAGCTATAGAATTACTTCTGCCTTTGTCAGCCTGAAGTATTCTTTGGATCGCGGGATGAGCTGGATCACAATTAATGAAAAAGCAGCAAATACCGGTTACTACCAGTGGAATCTCCCCGATCAGGATTCTGAAAACTGTATCCTGAAAGTCAGTGAATTTGAAAATCCGGCTGTTTTTGCTGAGCAAAAGATTGTCATTAAGCGACCTTTCTATCTGACCTCACCTATTGGCGGAGAAATATATTCCAACTGTTCCTTTATAAATATACGATGGAGAAAGCCCGGGCCTTCCACTAGTCTGGACCTGGCTTATTCATTGGACAATGGCCAGACATGGCAGTCCATTGTTAAGAATTATCAAAATATTTCCTACCAGGGAGTAACCGATGAATATAGCTACTATTGGAAAGTACCTTCTGTTTTTTCAAATCAGTGTCTGATAAAAGTCAGTCAGAGTTTGAACCCACTTTGGTACGATATCAGCAGGCAAACATTTTCAATTGTACAAAATCCTGACCTCAGCCTTTCCGTCTTAAACCCGACAGGTGGTGAAAGATTCATAGCCGGAGAGAGAACCAATATCAACTGGACTACAACAGGACGGGTGAATTTTGTCAATTTGTATTACTCGTCAAACGGTGGGAATAATTGGACAATTATAGGAGACACGACCAACACTTTCAATTATCCATGGAGTATTCCGGATCAGACATCTGCCAGTTTCCAGGTTAAAATAGAAGATAAAGAGAATACCTGCGTAAGCGGGGTTAACAACACACCATTTGTTGTTTCATCTTTTAAAGTCTGGCCGGGTGATAGCGATGAGAATGGGGTTGTAAATATCTATGATTTCTTACCGATTGGCTTATATTATGGAAGCACAGGAACAGCCCGGGCTAATGCAAGCTTAGAGTGGAGCTCCCAGCAGTCTGCCCCATGGAACCAGAATCAGCGCAACGGACAGGATATCATGGCAATTGATTGCAATGGGGATGGAGTTATCAATGCAGTGGACACCAGCGCAATTTCTGCTAATTATGGCCTGACCAGATCATCTGATTTGTCTGTAACAACAGGAAGGGCTCCAGGTAGTAACCCGACGGATCCTCTGCTATACTTTGAACTGGTAGAAAGGAGTAATTCCGATGATACTGTTCACGTTCAACTGATGGCAGGTGAGCCAGATTCTCCGGTTTCTGATCTTTATGGTTTAGCTTTTGTGATAGACTACAATCAGGAAGCAATTCAGGAAGGATCGGTTAGCTTGCAATGGTCCGGAAACTGGCTGGCTCCTGCCGGGCCATCGTCTTTGACATTTTCTAAAAACCCGGAATTATCCGGACGAGTTGAAGGCGTCGTCTCTAAAACAAATCATACACCCCAGAGCGGATATGGGAAAATAGCTGACTTAAAAATGGCTATTAACAAAAATAATCCTTCACCATGGCTTATGCTTTCGGTTTCGGAATATATGGCCATAAGCCATTCTGGCGAAATTATTAATTTATCTGCCGAACCATTAATAATTGATCAGGTGGTTACTTCTGCGGGAAGAGGGTCTGATAGTCAGAACTTTTCTGTATATCCCAACCCAAGCAATGGGGTTTTTAATGTAAGAATCGATACCCGGAAACAGGCAACAGTATCTGTAATTAATGTGCTGGGAGAAGAAGTTTATAAAACTCAGTTAAACAACCATAAGCATATTATAAACTTAAAAGATGCTGCCAAAGGGTTATATTTTATCCAAATCAAAACCGATAAAAATACGCTTACAAAAAGTGTGATTTTGTACTAAATCGTTGTTTTCCCCCGCAGGTAAAAACAGACGGAATAGCAAAAACCAAGAATATAACTACATATGGCAATACAACAAGAACCCATGTTTTTTAATTAATTATCACCAATTAAAAAACCGAAATAATAAATAAGCCAGTGAATACAAAAATGTATTCACTGGCTTACTCCCTTGTTGGGGAAACAGATCATTGGCTATTATCCCCTTGAATGAAATCATTCTATAGATTCGATTCGGTTTATGTATAGTAATTAAAGGAGTTTTCAAAGGGCATTTTCTAGCTTATGGGGAAATCATCTGAACCCCCCACGACTTTTTACATCCTGATGCCTGGCCGCTTGACTTGTATTGAGCCAAAAGAAATTCTATTTTGCAGTATGAATCAGCTACAAATGCTTCTGTCTCACCTGCCGGACGACAAAATCCGGGAACTAGATACGGTCACCGATCGCATACAAAAACGGCCAAAGCGCATATTGTGATTCTTTTTGGCTCCTACGCCCGTGGCGATTACAAGCTCGAAAGAGGGCTGGAGCAGGGTAAGAAAAGCGACTATGACCTGCTGGTTATTACCGCGGACAGCGACAGCCGCCGGGCAATCAGTCTGGAACTGACCAGAGCTTTTGACGATATTGCCACACCGGTAGCTGGTGGTCGAAACCATCGCTACGGTCAACACCAACCTGTCTGAGCGTCAGTTTTTCTTTTCTGATATTCGCCGGGAAGGAATTATGCTGTACGATTCGGGACAATACACGCTGGCAGAACCGGCAGAAATCAGTCGTGAACAACGAAGAAAAATGGCTGAGGAGGATTTTAAGAACTGGTTCAATGAAGCAAACGAGTTCTGGTTACATGCCGAGTTTAGTATACGATCCAATCTGAATCGCAAAGCCTCATTCATGATTCAGCAAACTATCGAAATGTGCTACACAACGATTGAGATGGGTTTTGCTCATTACAATCCGCATGAGCACAATCTCTATACGCTGAGGCAGCGGGCCGAGGCCTTTGACCAGCGGGTAGACGAAGCCTTTCCACTCAATACAGAGCAGGAAACCGAGCTTTTTGAATACCTCAACTTCGCCTACATTGGCGGCCGCTATCGCAGCGAAGAAGAATTTCCCGTTACTACCGCCCAACTGGACTATTGGGCCAGCCAAACGCTCAGACTACTGGCAATAACTGAACAGATTTGCGGGGAGAAGATTGACAGATTGTGAGGGGAATCTTTCGTACCAGAGTAAAAGTAATGTTCTAAGTTATGAGGAAAGTCGCTTTCTTGACATTAATTAATATCCTGTTATACGGCACTTTGTATTTTATACTAAGAAAATACATTAGCCACCAAGGGCTGAGAATATGGTTTTCCGCCTTATACTTTTTGATATTGCCCATAGCATCCTTAATAATTTTTGAACGATTTACAGGAATAGTAAATTCTCTGGCAGTCAAGTCCGGTCGTACAATTATAATAATTGCCGGTGGATGGCTGGTTTTTCATCTTATTTTGCACTACAAAAGAAAACATACTTTCACTGGATTGCTTACTGACCTGATAATAAATACCATCCCAATCCCTCTTATGACTGGAATGGCAGGGATACTCGCTTATTTTTTGTGTCAGTATACAGGTAAAATAGTAAAATCATTATATCCCAGAAAAAATCCAGAATAAGAAACCTACTGTATCCACAAATAAATTGTGCGCGTTAATCCTCGGGCATGATTCTATACACTCTGTTTGACCGGATAAAGAGCATAGCTGGCTTCGTTTTATTCTTTAATAAACTTGAAGATCTGGATGTCCTTATCAGTCTTTATTTTCAGCAAATAAACTCCTTTTGGCAGATCGCTAATATCGATCTGCTGATCTTTTAAGTTCAGTTTTTTCATTCTATCTCCTGTCTCCGAAATGATTTCAGCATTCCCCGCATATATTCCATCTATATGCAGGATGGTAGTTGCCGGATTGGGGTAAACGGATAAAGTGCTCTTTTTCCCGCCATCTTTAAGCTTAACCGCCAATGGATACTCTGCTTTCTTTAAAACTACAGACGTGAAAGGCGCCAGCGATATTGGCTTTGTTATTTTCTTTCCGGACTGATGAACATATCCTTCCGGAATACCCAGTTCGATGTCGCCGGAGCTTGTATTTACAAAAAGCTTTGTCTTGCTTGTCGGCAGTGTTTCCAGTGTATCAAAATGTATTTCCTGTAGTGTCACATCGCTCAGGTAATAATCGCCATCAAACGAAGTGGAATGAAAAATCAGGGAAGCCTCTGTATCCAAACCCGCGAGAAATGGAATCGCATACACCCCAACCTCTGTAGTAAATGAAAAGCCCAGTGTGCCAGGAATAGTCGTGGACCTGAAAGGCGACGAGGATTCATTGATGGCAATCTTTGCATGACCGGTCCCCTTCCCGAGAGCTTTGAAACGCAGCAAATAGTTTTTTCCCTGTTTCAGATCAAAATTTGATGTTCCCAGATGGCTTCCGGAAAAGGTAGCAGGGCTTTCATAATGCGCCCATATTGCATTATTCCGGAAAGCCTGATGGGTAACAGCCGCAAATTTAAAACTATCACTATCGTAATCCCACCACCATCCGGTACCTGAATCAAAATGGGAATTCCTTATCAGATTCTCACCGGGTTGAATACTTCCATATGACCTGCCGCCATCAAAAGTGTTGCTGCTATTGATATCCTGCCCTGTTCTGCTTTGCCATTGTTCAAACGTAAGCATCTCTGTACGATGGTCATAAAACGGGGTCGGTTGCTCGATATATTCCAGAAAGAACGTCTTTTCTGAATATGGGTGGTTGTAACTATTATTGCTAAAACTGGCAAAACCATCGATATCCGCTACATCAGAGATCATCTCAACCAACAGACTGCTTGGGTAAATCCCCTGAAAACTATTATATTCTACTTTGTTATTGCTCACAATGTCTCCATAGTAAGGCCTGCCTTCCACAACCAATAGCTGGGTACGCGTATTGTTGTAGAGCGTATTGCGGGAGACAAGATTGTCATGCGCGTTGTGAAGCATCAATCCCACATCACATGATTTCACTGTGTTATGCATGACTTCCATATGATGAGATTTGTCGTCGATATATATCCCGAAGTTCATGATGCCATCAATAAATCCGGTACCGGCACCAGTACTAAACAGATCGTGAACATAGTTGTGATGAATCTTTCCGTTTTTGGCGCTCCAGCAATATATGCCTCCACAGTCGTTTTTGGTGAGACCTGCACGGGCAACTTCATTGTATCGGATTTCGCAGCCTGCGCCGGAAGATATACTTATGCCGGTATAGCCTGTACTGTCTACTTTATTCCACTCGATAAGAGAGCTGTCCGGCACTATAATTCCTATATACCCCATATCATGCATCATGCCTTCTCCGGGAATCAGTCCGGTTTTTGAAACCGTATTGTGGGCGATATGCGCCTTCCTGCCTCCTAAAAGGTTGACAGCACTATTAAGCACATCGGAAAAACGACAGTGAAGGACAGAAATATCCGTATTCATGGAACCCCATGATTTCGCTCCGCCCACTCCGTCATTGCCCAGCTTATTAAAATCACACCTACGGATGCGAATATTGCTGTTGTCGTTTAATGAAATGCCGTCAACCCGGTAGTCCTGAAACCAAATATCTTCGATATGGATGTGAGAAATATTCTTTGCAAGAAAAATTCCGTCATTAAACAATGCGATCAGGACAGAATCAATAGTTTTATCGAACAGATACAGCGAGTCAATGGAAGCATCAAAATACCATTCATTTTCAAGATCCAGAAAGTCCCGGTGATGGGATAGAAAAAAGCCATGAAATGGCGTAAAATCATATGAGTTATGAAAGCCCAGTGTTGCTCCGACACGAATCTCTGAATCAGTGACTGATAAAACCGGGAAACGGTCAATTACCCAGCCTTCGGTTCTGGCAACTGCAATCGCGCCTTCCAGATTTGCCCCTGCAATCAGGCCATCACTGAATGTAAAGGATTCATGTCCGGAGATCTCTTGCATTGCAATGTATCCCTCGTTTGGATACCGGGCAGGCACTAGTATCGTTTCACCGGAAGAAATTAAATTATCATATAGTTGACAATCCGGACAATATACACTACCGTTGTCGGAAACATCAAACCATTCGCTTCCGGTAAATACTGGCTTGACGCCGTTGCCATATGCGGATATGACAATCGGTTTTGCCGGGTTCCCGGAAGCGGATATCTTCAATGTGCCTGAGTATCGCCCCCCTCTTTCAAACAGAATGCTATCACCGGGACCCACCATTTTAGTATTAATTGCCTGAATGCTTCGCAAAGCCTCCCCCGGAGACTGTCCGGTATTATCATCGTGGCCGCCGGGTGATACATAATACGTAGTCGCGAATCCTGGAAGCACGGCAACAGTAAGCATAGAAAAAAGTACTAAAAAAGATCTCATAGTTTTCCGGATAATTTTTCGAAATTGAAAGTTATCAACTAGTCTGGATTAGTAGTTTACAAAAAAACAGAAACACTTTTCAATTTATGCTAAAAACTAACAATCAATATTCTAACAAAAAAGAGAAAGGAATCTTGTCCGGAATATAATCTCTTCTGACAGAATCTCCCCACCGATAACCCTCAAGGAATCCTCGCATAACTATCATCCGATCGAAACACGACTATATTGGCCGCTACCGCAGCGCAGAGAAATTTCCCGTTATCAGCATCCAACCGGACTATTGGGCAGGACAAACCCTCAAGCTATTGAATAACCGAACGGATTTGCAAGGAAAAAATGCATTTGGCCTGATATGGTTGATGCTGATACATATTCAACTCAAAATACGTATCTTGCACAACAATGCCACATGACGAGAAATCTCCTATATCTACCGGGCAAATGCCGGCCGGATCGGAACTGATACAGTACCTCTCTCAATACATTTCTCTGACAGAAGACGAAGCCAAAGAGCTTCTGAACGAACTGGATATACGCCATTACCGGAAAGGAGAAATATTGATCAGGGAAGGAGACATTCCTGAGCTATGCTATTTTATACTCAGAGGCTGTGTCAGACAGTACTACATAATAGACGGAGAAGAAAGAACCACTGAGTTTTATACCGAAGGCCAGCCATTTGCCGTATTTCAGGGAAAGAATCCCGTCAAAAAGTCTCCGTTTTTTCTCTCCTGCCTCGAAGATTGCATAATGTCGGTCGGTCCTATTCCTCAGGAAGACTCCAATGTCGATCCCAGATTTATGTCTGTCTGTATGAAAGCTGCAGAAGACGAGCTCTGCAAAACTCAGGAAACACTCCATATGTTCCGGCTTACCAATCCCGAAGAGCGGTACCTCGAATTAATGCAGACAAAACCCACTTTGATTGAACGGGTCCCCCAATACTATCTGGCCAGCTATCTTGGTATAAAACCGGAATCTCTTAGCCGAATCCGCAGAAGACTCAGCAAAAGAAAGGGGAACGTTCAGGATCGCCCGAATCTTTCTTAACCAAAGTCAACCGTTTTTTTTCCTGGCTACCCTATGTTTGCACTGTTTCCATAACCTAACAGTGTTGCATATGAATATCCCCTTTTGGAAAATCCTGCTTCTTATCATGCTGACAAACAATATGGCAGCAATCGCGTCCGACAATGGTCCGATATATTACAGACCACTGGTTGTAAAACAGAATCCGCCCCAAACGGAAACCGGGAAATTTCTCCAAAATACCTTTTCAGACTCGTCCGGTTTTGGCAGCAAACGTTTGTTTTATATTGAGACAGACCCAAGCGCTTTATTCTTTAATGGCTTCACCCTGCAATTTAGAAGAAGCACATTGTTCCGAAATAAAATGATTTTCGGTATCGGATATTATTGTGCAGATCTGCCGGACTTCTGGATCGATGCCAATCCGCAGAATCAAGATAAGGGCTGGACTGCCAGAGTCAAAAACGGTGTGGATATTACAGCCGATTATCACCTGTTCAGAGCCAACAGGGGGCTGTTTGCAGGAGCAGCAGTATCACTGTATCATTTTGAAGCCGGACGCCTCGGTATGAAAGTCCGGTTCAACAGCCTGGTACCCGCCCTCCGGCTTGGATATATGTGGCGGCCATTCAACAACTTTCTTTATATTCTGCCCGTAGCAGCGATAGCTTATAATATAAAAGCATCCGGCGTTAACACAATCGCGGGGGAATCGCTGGTTATAAAGAAATGGGCTTTTGTCCCCACGGTCAATTTTGGGGTAAGCTTCTGAACAATCCCGGACCAGATAAACGTTTTTATGAATTGTCAGGATTAAGCAATTATTTCACTATACACTGATTTTATAGCTACTTTTAATTATCAGAAGGAAGAAGCTTAATGCTCAAAGATCGTTGTGTCAGCGAAAGCTGATTATCAGTCTTCAAATAGGCTATTGCAATTTAAGCGTCTGGTCCTGTAAATTATATATCAGACTTTTACTATGAATACGATGAAAGCAGCTTTTTACACGCAATACGGTAGTCCGGATAACATTTCCGTGGAAAATATCTCAACTCCGAATCCGGGAGATCATGATTTGCTGATTGAAGTCCACGCTGCCACTGTCAACCGAAGTGATTGCGCCATACTGGAAGGCTCCTGGATAATACGATTGCTTACAGGATTGTCCAAACCTAAAAAAACTGTACCCGGTACTGACTTTGCCGGCAGAGTAGCGCAAACAGGTAAAAAGGTAAGCGGATTTAAACCCGGAGACAGAATATTCGGCTTCTTTGATATGGGCCTTATGTCGCATGCCGAATATCTGACAGTCCGTCCCACAAAAGCCATCCGACATATTCCCGAAGGCTTATCGTATGCAGATGCGGTATCATCACTTGAAGGCGTGCATTACGCTATTAATTTTATTAATAAGGTAAAAACCCATCCCGGACAGAAAGTTCTGATCAATGGCGCCACGGGAGCTATCGGATCAGCGCTTGTGCAATTATCCCGGTTTTACGGGCTGGAAATAACGGCCACCTGTCGCACCGAACATATTGAGATTGTAAAAAAGCTTGGTGCCCGTCAGGTAATCGACTATACTAAAGAAAGCTTTCTGAAGACGGAAGAAAGGTATGATTATGTATTTGACGCGGTCGGAAAAAGTGCCTTCGGCCAATGCAAAAGCATATTAAAAGCAGGCGGAGTTTATATATCCTCTGAGCTTGGTCCCCGGGCAGAAAACCCATTTCTCGCACTCATCACCCAAATAGCAGGTAGCAAAAAAGTAAAATTTCCCATTCCCTTTGATGTGGGAGCGAGCATCACATTTATTCTGGATCTGATCGAAAAAGGGAGATTCCAGCCGCTCATAGACCGGACCTATACTCTAGATGAGATACAGGAAGCTTTCAGCTACGTAGCTTCCGGCCAGAAAGCAGGCAATGTTGTTCTTCTCATTAAGAAAGAGTGAAATATCTCACCAGTACTTTGAAGGACACACAATCTTGCGGGGTGGCGGCAGCTTCATACCCAGTATGATTTCATGACTGCCATAATTGTGTTTTCTGATCGCGGTCACCGACCATTCAAAGGCGTAGCTTGCACAAAACATTTTGCTGATATCCAGCCCTGCGAATACATTCACCGCTTCCAGCATCCGGAATGAGCCCCCATACCAGTATTTGTTATATTGGGTTATCTTGACATTCAGATCCATCGACAAGGGTGCATACTGGACATATTTCAGCATAACGGAAGGCGTGATTTTCAGATCCGAATGCGGTTGAAAAATAACTCCTGAACTAAGAAACACATGACGGTTGTACCTGCCATAAAAGATTTCATGGTTATAATCCAGATTTCTGAAGCTGATATCATTGTTAAGAATCGGCGATACCGCCAGCGTAACGAAGTACAATGGATTGTACAGAACAGCGCCAAATTGAAAATCCGGTATTAAACCAGTATTCAGGCTCCGGTTAAACAGGGCATCCGTATCATCATCAATATTTTTCCAGTAGTCCACATCCGTTTGCAATTGCTTAAAACCGACAAAGGTCCCTACGGAAATACGGGTTTCCTTAGAGACCGGAAAGTTGTATGCATAAGCTCCCAGAACCGAAGTGCGTTTCAACGGACCAGTCCGATCCCTGAATACCTGGGCCCCGATACCATGCCAGTAGCGCCGGACCTTTCTCTTTTGTATAAATTTGCTTTCCCGCCCTACTGCCTTGTGGGCAGAAATGTAATAAGTAACCGGCGCTCCTTCAAACCCGGTCCACTGGTTGCGATACCCAATATACATATCCAGAAATCCCTCGGTACCGGCAATTGCCGGGTTCAGGACAAACTGATTGATCATATATTGCGAATACTGCTGAATCTGCTGCGCCCGGACAGCCAATCCCTGATACAGCAGCACAATCAGGACAGTATTTCTAACAATTAATCTCATCAGGTTTTTATCGTAAAATGGTTACGGAACCATTGAAGGTCTGATCACGCTGATCTCCTGCCTCAATTACATAATAGTAGGTAGCGGCCGGCAGCTGATTTCCGGATTCACTGACTCCCTGCCAGGGTTCGTTATAGCCACTGTTGTACTGATATACCATGTTGCCCCAGCGGTTAAAAATCCGTACCCGGGCATTGGGAAACTTATCCAGCCCTTTGATAAACCACTGATCATTTTTAGAATCTCCGTTGGGACTAAACCCGTTGGGAATTATAATTGGTGGCAATACGGTAATATATAATTCATCTGTTGCTTCACACTTTTTCCCGGTAGCAATGACCGTATACATACCATTCTCAAGAGGATTCAGTATGGCATTTTTTCCCGAAAAGCTTCCTTCCGGCCCCTCCCAGCTATAGGTAAGGATATTGCCTGTGCCCATTGCTTCCAGATAGAGCATTTCATCATAATACAATTCTGTCTTATTGGCACTGGCCCTTACATCCAGCCTTTCAATTTCCACAAAGACTGTTTCTCTTACCGGACAAAAACCTTCATTTCTGACTTCCAGCATATAGTACCCCTCTTGTTCTGCAGGCAGACTGACCCCGCTGCCGATGCGCACCGGCGGCTCACCTGTTTTGTTATAAAACCAGGCAAAGCTATACTGCTGAGCAGGGTCATTGAAAGCTGTCAGTGCCAATCTTTCATCAGGACACAGAATAGTATCTCCCTGTAAAATATCAGCGACAGGCCTGGTAGTCACACCTACTACGGTATTTGCTGAATTTATACAATTATTGGCATCCGTTACGGTAATCGTATAGGTAGTCGTAGTCGATGGGTTTGCGTTCACTCTGGCAGTATTGACAGAAGACAGACCTGTTGCAGGACTCCATTGATAGGTCAGCAGCCCGGGCGGATTACTTACGGCTGCATTGAGCACGGTCGTATTGCCACTGCATATATCTCCGCCTTCAATCACAATCTCCGGCCGAGGATTAACCACCACATAGGTCATGGCAGTATCTTTACAGTTTCTACTATCTGTAGCAATAATCTGATAATGTATGGTTTCTTCTGCACGGGAAGTGACGGTGGCCTGTGTAGTATTATCCAGATAATCAGAAGGTGTCCAGCTATATTGAACAGCTCCTGTATAATTACTAATGCTGGAAGTAAGTACAGCCGCATCGCCCCTGCATATAGCTGCCTGTGTGCTGTTCAGAACCGGCTTGGGATTAACTGTTACCTCTGAATGACTGGTATCCCTGCATCCTTTGCTGTCTGTAACAATCACTCTGTAAGAGGTCGTAACAACCGGATTTGCCCTGACTGTACGATCAGCAACAGAGTTTAGCCCTGCTGCCGGGCTCCATTGATACGATAATGTGCCTGTATACCCGGAAACAGTTGCTGATAATTCCGTATCACTACCTTCACATATCTCTGCATTATCGCTCGTCAGCACAGGTTTGGAATTGACTATTACTTCCACTGTACCGGTATCCCTGCATCCTTTGCTGTCTTCGACATATATGGTATACAAAGTAGTAATCAGAGGATTGGCAACAGCTCCCGGATTGGTAGTATTGTCCAGCCCGGTTGCCGGTCTCCACTCATACGTTACCATACCGGTAGCATGACTGATTGTCGTATTGACACTTACCTGCTCCTGCTCACATATCTCATGATTTTCACCAACCAGCACCGGCTTGGGATTGACAGTCACAACAGCCGTGCCCGTGTCTTTGCATCCTTCTGAATCCGTAACAACCAATGTGTATGTTGTCGTTGCGGGCGGAGATGCTCTTACCTCCGGTGCATCAGCAGCATCCAGCCCATTGGCCGGAGACCATAAATACGTAAGTGTACCGGTAAAGTCACTTACATTGCTGCGCAGCACATCACTCATTCCCTGACATATTTCCGCATTGCTGATACTCAGATCCGGCTTAGGGTATATCGTCACGGAAACCGGTACCCTGGGACTCTCACAAAGGTTAATAGTCTGATTGACATAATATCGAAAGACACCCGCTGTAGCAGTATTGATAACCGGAGCAGTGGAAGTTCCTCCAATATCGGTTTCATTAGCAAACCAGCTCAGATTATCTCCCGTTGCAGTCAACGAAAACGAAGGGCTGCCGGCGCAGAGTATCGTATCTTTTGTAACAGGTGTAGCTATATCCGTATAGGTCAGCCGTACCTGATTGGACAACAATCCATCAGTCGCGCATCTGGTATCACTGGCTCTTCTCCTGTACCAGCGTTCGTTTGGAATATCATCTGGCTGGTATCCTGTACTATTACCGGCAATTATTGTACTCCAGACAATCCCGTCATCTGAGTGCTCCCATTGGTAAGCATAGGGTGGCACCCCACCTGATGCCGCCTGAAGTTCTGTAAAAGAGTCCGGCACCTCTCCTTCACAGATGCTCTGATCCGAAGCGATTGCGCCCGGGATAAAACGGGGGATCGTATCTACAAATATTGTATCTGAAAATACTGTATCGCAACTTGTAAATTCCATACGACGATAATATACCGGTCGGGTAACTTCCAGATTTTCCTGAAAATCCGGAGTACCTGCGAGATCTGTAGCCCAGCTGATCTCATCATAAGAGCGCTGCCAGGAGTAAGAGAAATTACCCGTACTGCCGGCCGGAGATTGCTGACTGGCAAACTGATCCGGCAGCGTATTGATGCATACCTGCTGACTGGTGGCTATTAAACCAGGAACTGCCTGAGGATAGACCGTAATGTAAATAGAATCTTTGCTGCTGCAATTCGGATTGGAAATATTCCCTGCAGAGGCTACATCTACCCTGTACCAGCCGCTATCAGCCGGAGTAGCCGCTGTGACGGTCAGGTAATCCAGATTCCCCGGATGTAATGAGGTCCAGTTGCCGCTAACTTTCTTTTGCCACTTGTACTCCGGTGAAGAATAGGGGGTACCGGTTATGTTCAGGCTCAGATTTATATTATCGCCATAGCAAATGCTGGTAGCCGGTGCCGTAATCTTATATTCCGGTACACAGGGTGTAAACGCTATATCATCCAGCGCAATATCATTACCCACGCCTCCCGGATTATTGTTGATAAGCAACAGCGTCACAGAAGTGGCGGTAGTGGTAAAGGTAAGCGAATGCCTGACCCATGTAAACGTCGGTGTATATGGAATATCCCCGGAAATGTAATCCGCGATTAATGCATCGGTATCGGCATCCCTGATTTCAAATTTTACATTGGGGTTAATATACCCGTTGCGCCGGTAGAGATTGGCTATCCAGACGGAAAATTCATAGGTTATGCCGCTACATAGCCCCGAAACAGTAGCTCTGTAAAATTCACCCGGGTCATAGCTGGCATTTACCAGCATCATATATCCTCCGGGATCTCCCGTATGATCCGTTGCTCCGCCAAACCAGACATTCCAATGATCGACGATGGAATTGATAAAGGAGAATTCGCCATCATTGGTTTGCGCACCGGGACCACCGTTTTCCTGTGTATAGGTAGTGGTAAATCCGAAGCTTTCAGGTGTCGCGGTGTTGTATCTCGCTGCCCCGGCTCCAAATGTTTCCAATATAGTTGGAGTAGAATTGGTACATTGCGCCAATACAGGTTCCGGATTTATAAAAAGAGCAACAATCAGCAGGCTTGCAGCAATAATGAATCTTAACAGGACAGGCAATCTGTTGAAATTATTCATTATACATTGTTTTGTTTTTCGTTTGTTTGCAAATGATTCCAGGCCATAAATATTCAAATATAGGGATTTTTTATAAATATTTCACTATTTCCTTACATTGTTTTACTAAGACGGTTTGAATCAGAAAAAGTAACTACCGGAATGGGTATTTTTTCAAAAAAAATCGAGCGAATGATCTCAGGTAAAATTTTACAGACTAAAAAATTTCAGAAATTCCTCTTTTTTACCGGGGGAAACATCCACAACAGAACCATCGGAAAGTACGACCTGCCCTCCTTTTCCTTTTATATATTTTTTTACATGTTGCGGATTTATCAGGTGGGACTTGTGTACACGTATAAAGCCGGCGCCGGAGAGCGCAGTTTCATAAAACTTCAGGGTGCGGCATATAAGAATCTTTCTATGGTCAGCAAGGTGAAATAATGTAAAATTATCGTTCGCCTCACAGTGTATGATATCACCAGTCTGAACAACTTCAAATCCTTCGAGCATGGGAAGGACTACTTTTTGATGCTGAGCCCCGATGGCCTGCAGATTTTCAAGCAAGATCCGTGTAGAGGGGAAACGGTCCTGATCGCTTAAGCGCTCTTTTACTTTTTCGACGGCGGCGAGCAATTCATCTATATCAACCGGCTTTAGCAGATAATACGACGCACTGCAATTCAGCGCCCGGATTGCATAGTTACTGTAAGCGGTGATAAATATCGTCTCAAAATTTTCGTCCTTCAATTCTTCGAGCAGATCAAAGGCATTGCCAAAAGGCATTTCAACATCGAGAAATACAAGATCCGGTTTTACCTTTCGTATAAGTTCACAGGCCTGAGGAACAGTTTCGGCCTGCCCTGCTATTTCCACGTCGCTGCAGTATTTTTTCAGATAGCCTTCAAGGACTTCTCTGGCCGTTTTTTCGTCGTCAACTAGTACTGCTCTCATATTGGGATATCGGGACAATGATTTGTACTATAGTTCCGTTACCATTTTCCGGATCGGAAACCGATATTTTCACGCTGGTCTGATGAAGCTCATTGATCAGCCTGACCCTGTTTGCCGTGTTTTTCAGTCCGGTAGAAATTCTTGTTTTTTGATTGGCAGTTTTCAGTTCCTGTGATTTCTGTCTGCCGATTCCATTATCTTCAACTTTAATAAGCAGCCCCTGCTCCTCCTGAGTAAAAGAGACGTTCAGAAATCCCGGCTTATCCAGGTATCGAAGCCCGTGCCATACCGCGTTCTCCACATAGGGCTGCACCAGCATAGGCGGCAGAAAGACTGCATCCATATCAAGAGAAGGATCAATATGCAATTCATACCGAAACTTTTCCTTAAAACGGGTATGTTCCAGATTCAGATACAGTTGGAGTATACGAATCTCCGTACTCAGGGGTATAAAATCATGCTCTGAGTTTTCCATCACATCCCGCATCAGACGGCTAAAGTCAGCCAGGTATTTATTGGCTGCCCTTTCATCACTTTGCGCGATAAAGCTGTTTACACTATTCAGCGCATTAAATATAAAGTGCGGATTCATTTGAGCGCGCAGTGATCGTAAAGCCAGCATCAGGTTCATTTTCCTGCGTTTCCGGCTGATTCTGAAAATCACAAACCCTGTAATACCAAGCATCAGGATCAATGCAGTAAGAAAGTAAATAAGCAGCCTCTGGAGTTTGCGCTCCTGATACAGCAGGGTCAGCTCCTGATTGTTCAGCTCCAGATCTTTTTCCAGAAACTCAATCTTTTTCTGTCTCAGACTCAATTCCTCATTCAGTTTTATCTGGCCGGTAAGTTTTGCCTGTTCGTCCCTGCGGAGCGTATCGGTAAGACCGACATATTTTTCATAGTACCGCAGCGCATTCCGATAATCACTACGCATTCTGTGAGCCTCACTGATTAACAGATAATTTCGGCTTATACCAACCGAATCATTTCCCTCAATACTGGTGGTAAGCCCTATGTTCAGATATTCTAGGGCTTTTTCCGGATTATTCTGCTTCAGATATAGGGTAGCAATCTGATTGTATTCTTCACCGGCAGCTGACAGGTTGTTTTTTCTCTCATACTCCGAAAGTGATCGTAAGCGCAGGCTTAGCTCATCTTCTATCCGGCCTTCCTTGCGATACACTTCCTTAATATTTTTTGACGCGGATATGACACTTTTCGCGTCATCAGCATGTCTGGCCAGTTCTTCCGAACGGGAATAAAATTCAAGAGCCTCCCTGTTTTTATTCTGTTTTTCAAAAACTTCACCAATAGCCTTATTGGTATGTATGACTCCGGTGGTGTTCTGTCTGGATTCTTCCAGATCCAGCACCTTTTCATATTCATTCAAGGCTTTCGAATAGTCGCCTTTTTCGCCCGAAACCCTGCCCAGACTGCTTCGCGTGTCTATAATTTTCCCTGTATCGTTCTTCTTTTCGGCCTGATCCAGCAACCGTTGATAAACAATTTCCGCTTCCTGCAGCCTGTTTGACTTTTCGAGTGATAGAGCCAGCATTTTTTCCGACTCCCAGAGCTGATTTTCATTGCCGGTACGGGCAAATAAAATACGGGCTTTGGAAAAGTCTGCCACTGCCTGTTCGTATAAGGACTGGTTGAAATTTATTTTTCCGAGCAGGAAATAGGCTTGTGCTTCCGCCCCTACATTCTTTTCCCCGATAGCGATTTTAAGCGCTTTTTCAATTTCAAGCAGCGCTGACTTTGGGTTTTTCTCATAGGTATCTTCTGCTTTCTGCAAGTTTATTTCAGCAGGTGGCAGTTTCTTATAAGATGATTTAGACGACTTCTCCTGAGCAATAGAGAGAAAAACCACTAACAGAAATACGATCGTAATGAAACTCTGAAGCCTGAGCATATCGCAAGATACAGAATTGAGAACTTGGAAAAACAGTTGGTTCTTAGATTTTTTTACCTCAGCCAGAGCAGGTGTTTACTAATCAAAACAACCCTTTCACTAAGTGTAGGTGGCATGAGTCTCGGATCACTGGTATTTTGATGAAAAAATCCAACTCCTATGAAAAAAAGAAACCTGATACTTACCCACATGGCCTGCCTGGCGTTTATTATTTCCGTTTCAGCATCCTGCTCTGTAGAGGGCAAAACAGGAACCGAAAAGCCTGAGGAAGTCTCTCAAACTGTTGCCGTAAGCGACAACACGAAAACTACCGGAAGAAAAATCAGAATAGCTCTTTTACTGGATACGAGCAACAGCATGGATGGACTTATTGAACAGGCAAAATCCCAGCTCTGGTCCATCGTAAATGAGCTTGCCGCTGCCGGTTATCAGGATGGAAGACCATCGCTCGAAATCGCTTTATACGAATATGGCAATAGCCGACTGTCTCAAAGTTCCGGTTATATCAGGCAGGTACTGCCTTTTAATGAAGACCTCGACGATCTTTCCGAAAAACTTTTTGAGCTGCGTACCAGCGGAGGCGACGAATATTGCGGATATGTAATTAAAACATCACTAACCCAGCTAACCTGGTCTGGCAATCAGGACGACCTCCAAATGATCTTTATAGCCGGCAATGAACCCTTTAACCAGGGCGAAATTCCGTTCAGGGAAAGTTGTCTGGAAGCAAAGGGCAAAGGCATCACCGTCAATACCATTTTTTGTGGTGATTATCAGAACGGGATTCATACGTTCTGGAAAGAAGGCGCGGACCTTACCGGCGGAAACTACATGAATATCGACCACAACCGCAAGACCGTATTTATACAGTCACCCTACGATCAGCAGATTAATCAGCTAAATAGTTCTCTGAATCAGACGTATGTAGGATATGGACGCAGCGGAGAATTGAAAAAAGAAAAACAGCTGGCAGAAGATAGCAAAGCTTCTTCCTATAGCGAGGCCAATTCGGTAAAAAGGGCAGTGAGCAAATCGTCTCATTTGTACAAAAACTCCAGCTGGGACCTTGTGGATGCTTCCGAAGAAAAGGATTTTGACCTGAGCAAAATTAACGACGAGGAATTACCGCAGGAAATGAAGGGGAAAAACATTGAGGAAAAGAAGAAATATATCGAAAGTAAAAAGCAGGAACGGGAAAAAATCAAAAGTGATATCAAAGAGCTGAATAATAAACGAGAGGCATATGTAAAGGAACAACAGAAAAACACCTCTGAAGGATCACTGGATGACGCTATGATAAAGAGTATAAAAGAGCAGGCTGTGAAGAAGAATCTGAGTTTTGAAAAATAACAGCTGGGTAAGCCTTCAGGCTGACCGCCGGATGCTTATGCTGAAGGCGGTTTTTTATTGTACATTATAATTAAATTAGCCTGACAAGTTAAAAAAAACAATATCCCTGATCAGAGATTTGCTACTGTATACCCAATCACGGACATTCATCCATTGGGAATCCGTATAAATTTTGGAGAATTTGAAAAACACTGTTTTATGTTCATCAGAAAAGCAAGAAGAGAAGATTCCAACATCATAGCTCCATATATAATGCTGGCAATGAACGAAATTTTACATCAGTTTATCGGTGAAAACAGTCCGGAGAAAGCTTTATCTCTGTTAGAAACTCTGATCCGAAAGAAAGGCAACCAGTATTCCTATGAAAACTGCTGGGTTGCAGAACAGGACAATGCGCTAATCGCTGCTGCCATTGTATATGACGGGGCAAGACTTGAAGAGCTCCGTCAGCCTGTCGGCGAAGAAATCCGACGGCTCTTCAACAGAAGCTTCAATCCTGAAAACGAGACCGGGGCCGGTGAGTTTTATATTGATTCAGTTGCTGTACATCCCGGTCAGCAGGGCAAGGGAATTGGTTCAATCATGCTTCGATTTCTGATTAATGAATATGTAAACAACAGAAATAAAACATTGGGTCTGCTTGTTGACAAAGACAATCCTCAGGCAAAAAAATTGTACCTCAGACTAGGATTTGTACCTGTGGGAGAAAAAACACTGGCAGGCAAAAGCATGGAACATCTTCAATGCAGAACACTCCATTCTCCCGGATAAATTCTCTTTCTTCTGAAAAAACTTTTGAATACGGGCATTCTAATAAAACCATAAGCGCCTGCTCATGTTTTTTTGAGATACCTGTCTCTCATTTCCTTCCAAAATCATATTTTTGTATATTAATCGTTTTGTTCCCCGGTAGTAACCAGGGATGAAAACAACTGACCGGGATATTATTAAGAAGTGGAGAGAGCATGACATTAAAAGACAAGATTTTAAACAGAGATACAGGACTCCTTTTTTACAGTTTTTCACCGCCCAAAATCACTACAGAAGAAGATCGTGTGCTGGCAATTGCAGGCAGACAGCGAGAATGGCTCAGCGGTCTTGATCTGGATGGCCTGATTTTGTATGATATTCAGGATGAAAGTTCGAGAACAAACGAAGAGCGGACCTATCCATTCATACCAACTATTGCTCCCGAAGTATACTGCAAACGCTATCTGACAGATATCGAAATTCCCAAAATCATATATAAAAGTATTGCAAATCACCACCGTGAACAGTTTACAGACTGGCTGAATCATAATACAGAACTGGAATATGCGGTATTTGTCGGCGCATCGTCACAGCAACAGATCCGTGAAACCAGCTTTTCTCTTTCGGATGCCTACGCACTGGGACAGAAACTTTCCCGCAACTTATTGCTTGGAGGCGTGACCATCCCCGAACGTCACAGCAAAAAAGGCGATGAGCATCATCGTATTTTCAGTAAGAAAGCGCAGGGATGCCGGTTCTTCATATCTCAGTGCGTGTACAACCTCAACGATACCAAGAACCTCCTTTCAGATTATTATTACAGCGCACAGGAAAACGGCAGAGACATGGCTCCTATCATTTTTACACTGGCGCCATGCGGCTCATTAAAGACACTGCAATTTATGCAATGGCTTGGGATTCAGGTTCCGCAGTGGCTATACAATGATCTGAAACATAGTAAAGATATACTGCAAGCTTCGATCCGTACTACAACTCATATAGCTTCTGAGATTCTGGATTACGCCCGCACCAAAAATATACCCGTAGGGTTCAATATTGAGAGTATTTCTATGAAGAAGGAAGAAATAGAAGCATCCGGCACGCTGCTCAGTCATGTAGCAGATATGCTCAAGCCTGAACGTGGCAGAACCGAATTCCTGTCTCTGTCAGCCAGTCAGGGTTGAGCCATGACGATTGAGGGATAAGGAATGAGGTATTATCTTCAGTCCCCTTAATTCTCGTACGAACTTCAGAGCAATTCTGCCATTTTCTTAAAATCCGGATAGTCTTGTCCTGTTCCTTTTTTTTACGACCTTTGTGTGCAATCGTATACTACCAGTGATACGATTAAAGCACCTCGTTTCTAACACCATATACTAATATCCTGATAAATGGAAAAACAGAAGATTACCATTGAAACCACGATTTCTGCCGACATACATAAAGTCTGGGATTTCTGGATCGCTCCGGAGCATATCATTAACTGGAACTTTGCTTCCGAAGACTGGCATTGCCCCAACGCAGAAAATGAACTGAAAGAAGACGGAAAGTTCAGCTATACCATGGCAGCCAAAGATGGTAGCTTCAGCTTTGATTTTGCAGGAATATACACAAAAGTCACTCAGGACGAACAAATTGACTATATCATGGAAGATAACAGAAAAGTCACTGTTGTTTTCGACCAGAAGGATGGTAAAACGAAAGTAACGGAAACTTTTGAAGCAGAAACAAAAAATGCCCCCGAAATGCAGCAGCAGGGCTGGCAGGCTATTCTGGACAATTTCAGAAAGTATGTGGAGGAAAACTGAATTAAATACTGATAATCAAATCCGCCGGTAATGAACAACTATATAGTACGTCGGGCAACCGGTAAAGACTCTGAGTTACTTGCCGGAAAAATCTGCGCGCTTCTGCAAGATTTTAATCTTCGAAACGGAAGTAATTTTGACATTAATGTTTCAAAAATTGAAGCGACATGTTCTGAATTATTACCCAGGGACAATTTTGCTGCATTTATCGCCTGTGAGGACCGAAGCGGAGAAGCTAATGGCATTATAACCATTGCTCAGGCTACCGCCATCTATAATGGCGGAGATTTTGGAGTCATCACCGAACTATACGTAGACAGAGATCTCCGAAGTCTCGGGATCGGCAAGCTGCTTATCGAAGCAGCTTTGTCCTTTGCGAGAGCTCAGAACTGGAAAAAAGTTGAAGTAGGCGCTCCCAATAAAGATGAATGGCCAAGAACTATCGAGTTTTATAAGAAAAACGGTTTTGAAGAAAAAGGCCCCAAACTCCGGATTACTTTATAGATAGAGAGCGCGCCGGCACAATATTTCGGTTTTTATTCACAAACAATGTCCGGAGAACCTAGTCAATTTTTCGGACAATCTCTCCGTTTTCATAAAAATGATGTAGTTTTTTCGTTCCCTGCTCCGTCCATTCAATAAATTCACCATGCTGATGTCCCAGCTTGAAACCCATAATCTGGTGTAATCGTCCATTGGGATACCAATGTTCATACAGCTCCTCACCGGTTTCATGATCTACGTAAATAATCCTGTTCATTAACCGGCCATCTTCATACCAATACAATGCGCTATCCTGATTTTCTCCCGAATAAAATAGCCGCTTATACAGCATTCCATTATCATAATAGGTATCGAAGGTATAGAATTGGTCCGCTGAGCTCATATACTGAGCCTGACAGCCGATCCATGTAAAGAATAAAAAAATAATGATAAGCAGCCTGCTCACAGCAAAGTTATTTAATTCCCGAAATTACACTACTTTCCTGTAGATACTTGTTACACGGGCAATAGCATATCATGACAGAGTATAATGCTACCGGACAAGCCTCACTTATTTTCAGAACCATCCGGTAGCATAATCAATTTATGCCTCGTACTTCTTGAAAATAATGCTTACATTATGCCCGCCAAAACCAAAGTTATTGCTCATGGCCACTCTGATATCCCGCTTAACAGCTTTGCCAAGCGTCAGGTTAAAACCTTCGTCTATGGCACTGTCAAGCTTCCGGGTATTGATAGTTGGCGGTACTATTCCATGCTTCACTGCAAGTATAGCTGCTATGCCTTCGACCGCTCCGGCAGCACCCAGCAAATGTCCCGTCATGGATTTGGTTGCACTGATATTAATCCTTGCGATGTCCTCCCCAAGCAATGACTGGATTGCCCTTAATTCGCTCAGATCACCAATTCCGGTAGAAGTCGCATGCGCATTAATATAATCAATATCGCCAATCGTCATTCCGGCATCTTCCAGCGCTGCTTCCATTCCCAGTCTGGCACCCAGCCCCTCCGGGTGGCTCGCCGTCATATGATAAGCATCTCCTGACATTCCTCCTCCGGCTACTTCCGCGTATATCTTTGCTCCTCTGGCCAGCGCATGTTCCAGTTCTTCAAACACAATGGCTCCGCCACCCTCACCCAGCACAAAACCATCCCGGCTTTCATCAAACGGTCGCGAAGCAGTATCAAGCTCTTCATTGTTGGTAGACAGCCCTTTTAAAGCGCCAAAGCCCCCAACCGACCCGGGAGTGATTGCAGCTTCCGAGCCTCCCGTAATAATCATATTGGCCTTGCCCCATTTTATATAATTAAGCGCATCAACCATAGCCGAATTTGCCGAAGCACAGGCAGATACAGTAGAGAAGTTTACCCCTCTCAATCCATATTTTATTGATATCAGTCCCGGAGCTGTATCAACAATTACTCTCGGAATAAAGAAGGGACTGAAACGGGGCGTAAAATCCCCCTGAACATACTCGGTAATCTGATCCTCAAAAGTCTGAAACCCTCCGTTGCCAGAACCCCATATGCATCCGATCCGATTGGTATTCAGGACGGAAAAATCGATACCTGCATCGTTGACTGCTTCCTCAGCTGTAACCAGCGCATACTGACAAAACGTATCAAATTTCCGGACCTCCTTACGATCGAAAAATTCTTCCGGATTATAATTTTTCACTTCACAGGCAAACCGGGTCTTGAATTTGGATGCATTAAACCGGGTAATCGGCCCGGCTCCATTACTTCCGTTCACCAGATTACTCCAAAAAGCCTCAACGTTATTCCCGATCGGGGTGATAGCTCCCAATCCTGTAACCACTACTCTTCTTTCTTTCATGATTTAATTCATTATTGAAAAATACATTCCGGGCCATATTATCCGGACAGTTTTTTCCGGCCAAAAATACAAGTTAATTCAGAAAGATGATATAAATTCTGGTTTTATTAATATTCCTATCCAAAAAGAAAACAATTTATCCCAGATAGTCACACCATTAGACACTCACACACTGAAACAAAAAGAGAAGTAATTGAATATTTTCAATATTTATAAAAAAAAATCCCAAATCCTTTTGAGATATTCATAGAATTACCAAAATTATAATCGAAATTAAAAAGTGACTGATTATCTTTTTCTAAATAAGGTTTTTGAAACTATGAACCATTTAGCTCAAAAACCATTTTATGAAAAAGCCATTATTTTTTTCCTGCATTGCGCTGGCATTTCCTATGCTGGCTGTTGCTCAGTTAAAATTCAATCTTCCTGATCCTCTTCATGCCAAAGATCAAAAGCTGGTCAATGAAAGCCACTTTGTCAACAAAGCACTTGACAGTGCAACAACTGAAGAGTTTAAGCCAAGCGTAAGCGTCGGAAGCATCATGCATGCTTATTATGAGATGTCACAATCCAGAACAGCAGCCGGTGATCCCAATGAAGGCGACTGGAGCCGCAGCTTTGTACTATACAGGGCACGGGTACTGGTAGGTGCCCAATTATCACGCAAGGGCTCCTTTTTTATGGAGACCGAAATACCTAATACCATGGGCAATGGCGGGGGCGGGGCTCCGAAAGGTATAAAGGTGGCTCCGATTATCCTCGATTTCCAATACGAACATGTTTTTAACAAATACTTTAGCATCATAGCCGGTAAGCAGCTGGTAAGCAATAACCGCAACGGCTTGCAGGGAGCCGCTTCGCTGCTTGCCAACGATTTTACACACTATCAGTATGCGTATAACATGTTTGAAGGCGATCCGCTTCAAGGTAACTTCGGACGTGACATGGGGGTCAACACACGTGGTTTTCTTGCCGATGAACGCCTGGAATACCGTTTAGGGGTATTTTCCGGAAGACGTTTCCCCGGCCAAAGTCCGATGAGAGTTGTAGGACGTCTGCAATATAGCCTGCTTGACAAGGAAAAAGATTTCTATTACGCAGGTACTAAACTGGGTAGCGCCAAAACCCTGACTTTCGCAACAGGTGTCGATGCCCAGGCCGATTATATGAATCTCAATGTAGACGGATATCTTGACATACCTGTTGGAAATGCAGGAGCTGTAACAGCCAATGCTGCATTTGCCTATATGGATGGCGGCAAATCAACGCCTGATATCCCGGCCAAATCATTCGGTCTTATGATACCCAAACAGACAGTACAGTTTCTCGAACTGGGATACTACTTCAAAAATCTGAAAATTCAGCCCTGGATTAAATATGAAAACCAGATTATCAACGAGGACCGTGCCTTTTACGGACTGGCTAATGACGCTTCAGCTACCGATCTTGAAAATGCCAATCTGCTCATGTCTAATATGAGACTTGGAGGAGGTGTCAACTACTGGTTCAACGGATATAATACAAATCTTCGCATCTCCTACACAGATGCTATAGCTCATAGGACAAATCTTGATGGTGACGGAGTAGAACGAAAGGGAACCGGACAAATCTGGGTGCAATTGCAATTATTCTTCTTTTGATTATTAATTGTCTGTTTTAGTTGTTTCAAAACCGGCTCCTTTTCATGGGGGGCCGGTTTTTTATTTCAAAAAATAGAACTATTCACATAAAATGATAAAAAACCGAATATCCATCATAATTATTAAACATATAAACAATAAGTAAGTAGTAATATTTAAAATATAAGTTAAAATTTAAACCATTATTTTTGATTTTTATGCTTTTTAAAAGTATTTTAGTTAAAATTTAAACCTTATTTACAAAAAAGATAACATTGCACCTTCTTTTTAATTTCAAAGTAACCATTTAGAATCCATTTAATTTAACCTTAACAAATCCAATTATTATGAAACATTTTTTCATGAAGAATATAAATATTTTTCGAAGTCTCCTGATTATTTCAATAGTATCCTTTATGGGCGCCTGCTCATCAGGCCCGACTGAAATCAAAGAAGCTTCTGCAGACGCTACGTCTGAAACACAGGAAAAAGTTAAAGTGGGCGTTTTGCATTCATTGAGCGGGACTATGGCCATCTCCGAAGTATCTCTCAAAGATGTTGTCCAGATGGCTATTGAAGAAATTAATAATGCCGGCGGTGTCAACGGGAAACTTATCGAACCGGTCATTGTTGACCCTGCCTCTGACTGGGATCTCTTTGCTGAAAAGTCTAAGGATCTGCTTTTGAAAGAAAAAGTAAAAGCAGTATTCGGATGCTGGACTTCCGTATCACGTAAATCAGTATTGCCTGTTTTTGAAGAAAACAACGGCTTGCTGTTTTATCCGGTACAGTATGAAGGAGAAGAGTGCTCCAAAAACATCATTTATACCGGTGCTACACCCAATCAGCAGTTAATACCTGCCGCAGAATACATGATGAGTGAAGAAGGCGGCGGATACAAAAAGTTTTATCTGCTGGGTACCGATTATGTTTTTCCGAGAACAGCCAACAAAATCCTAAAAGCATTTCTTCTGACTAAAGGAGTACCGGAAAGTAACATTATTGAAGAATACACACCTTTCCATCATCAGGATTATCAGACGATCGTAAGTAAAATCAAAAAATTCGCTGCCGGTGGCAAAGCATGTGTACTAAGCACCATCAACGGTGACTCCAATGTTCCGTTTTATAAGGAATTTGCCAATCAGGGACTCACTTCCGGATTTTGCCCCATCATGGCTTTTTCCGTAGCAGAAGATGAGTTAAGATCTATGGATACTGAATACCTGATCGGACACCTGGCTGCATGGAACTATTTCCAGTCTATCGAAAGTGAAAGCAACAAAAAGTTTACTGCCAGCTTCAAAGCATTCTGCGAAAAAAACAATCTTCCAGGCGGAAGCAGCAGAGTGACCGACGATCCGATTGAGGCTGCCTACATCAGTGTAAACATGTGGGCGAAAGCCGCCGCGAAAGCTGGCTCATTTGAAGTAGATGATGTAAAGAAAGCCTTGTACGGACTTACTTTTGATGCTCCGGGAACTACCGTAAAAATTGATGAAAGAAATCACCATCTGCACAAGCCTGTATACATCGGCGAAATTCGCAAGGACGGCCAGTTTGATATCGTATGGAATACACCGGGGCTGGTTAAGCCGGAGCCATGGTCTTTGTATACCAGTCCGGACAAAGCCTGCGACCATGTTGATCATGAAGGCACTTACACGGTGACTTCTGCGCAGTAATTTATCCATTACGATTTTTCGTTTATCTGCATATTTCCAAGGGTACTCTGCCGGAGATCAATTAACCGGCAGACCCTTTTTTACTCTTATCTGACTACTCATGCATACATTACGGATCAAACTATTCCTTGGCCTGCTCCTGGCAGGATTAACCTGTTTCGGAGCAAACGATTCCGGACGGATTTTTCGGAAGCTGGCAGGCAATCATCCTGATTCCGTAGCATCTGCCATTGAAAACATGGTTAATGACGGAAGCCCGGAATACTATTATATACTCAATGCTCTTCTCGAATCCAGTCTCTATACACATCCCCGGATCGTGGAAAATGCGGGACTCGTAACAGCCCTTCTGGATAAGAATCAACAGCTGAAACTATACAGCTGCTTTCCCGGTGGCAAAGAGCTGCATATAGCCTCTTTTATTGCTTCAGACCTGACCGAAATTAAAATCCCGCGAAAAACCCGTAACCTGATTCAGCCAGTAGCAGCCAAAATTCAGCTATACCACTGGAATCCTGAAAAGAAGAAGCTGGCTATGAAATCAATAGCAGCCAGCGGAACAATTGATGATCTTGCCTTACTTCAGAAGGTACTGGCAAATGAAACCGATCCCAATGTTATTAAAGCAGGCACTGATGCTATCAACCAGTTATCACTGCTCCTGCCAGATGCAGCAGACCGAATCAAAGCAATAGATGGATTGCAGGAAAACAACAGCCCGGACGCACTTTCAATTCTGTCTGCTCATGCGCAAATCGAACAAGACCCCACTGTTCTGAAACATATTCAACAGGCTGTAGACTCCATAGAAAGCAGTAACCGGCGTACAGAAATAGCGCAAAATCTTTTTACCGGCTTAAGCCTGGGCTCTGTTCTTATACTAATGGCCCTGGGGCTTGCTATTATTTACGGCCTTATGGGCATTATCAATATGGCGCATGGAGAATTTATGATGATTGGTGCCTATACCACCTTCATTGTTCAGGGTATATTTATTGACCTTGTACCGCCCGCTTTTTTTAATTATTACTTCTGGGTAGCAATGCCTTGCTCCTTCGTCATAGCAGGTTTGTTCGGAATACTCATAGAAACGCTCATAATCCGTCATCTGTACAACAAACCCCTGGAAAGCCTTCTGGCTACCTGGGGAGTAAGCCTGATTCTGATTCAGCTTGCCAGAACAATCTTCGGAGATCTGACAGCAGTAAAAGCCCCTTCTTTTGCTACCGGCGGACTTGAACTAAGCAGTCAGCTTACCCTGCCATACAATCGATTGTTTATCATGGGACTTACTATTGCAGTAATTATCATTATTCAGCTTTTACTGTCTAAAACTACCCTGGGACTAAAAATCAGAGCAGTTACTCAGAATCGCAACATGAGTGCTTGTCTCGGTGTACCAACCGGAAGGATCAACCGTTATGCGTTTTTTCTTGGTACCGGTATAGCCGGGCTGGCAGGCTGGGCTATTACACTAGTGGGTAATGTAGTCCCCAACATGGGACAGACATTTATAGTGGATTCATTTCTGGTGGTGGTTACCGGAGGTGTCGGCAAACTGCTTGGCACTGTATTTAGCGGACTCGGCATGGGATTTCTTACCAAGATATTCGAACCGTTTTTTCAGGCAGTATATGGCAAAGTAATCATTTTAATATTGGTCATCTTATTCCTTCAGGTCAAACCGACCGGACTATTTCCGGCCAAAGGACGAAGCGAAGATTAAAAACGAACTTTCATGAAAACAAAACAATTATCCGGACATTCTCTTCTGCTGATGACAGCAGCCATTATATTGCTGATCCTGATTCCTCTGGGCAATAAAAACGGCTATATTGACAATGTAACGATTAACCTGTGGGGAAGATATCTTGCTTTCGCAATTGTTGCCATTGGTATTGACCTTGTATGGGGGTTTACCGGAGTGTTATCATTATGCCAGGCACTGTTCTTTGGATTGGGCGGCTATGCCATTGCCATGCATATGTCTTTGCATAAAAGCGGGAGCCCGGCCACATTGCCTGATTTTATGGCCTGGAACGGTATTACCGAACTGCCTTTATTCTGGCAACCCTTTCAATCATTCCCGGCTACATTGCTTCTTGGCCTGATCATACCAGGCATAGCCGCCTTTATTCTGGCCTATTTTGCTTTCAGAAGCCGCATCAAAGGAGTTTATTTTGCCATCATCACTCAGGCTCTGGCCTTTGCCGCCTATCTTTTGTTTCTCCGTAATGAAACCATGCTCGGTGGCACCAACGGGCTTACAGATTTTAAAGTGCTGCTGGGACTTAATCTTTCGGACTCAGACGTAAAACTGGGACTGTATATGCTCACTGCAGCGACCATGCTGGCTGTATATATAGGAAGCCGAAAACTGGTACACTCCAAACTCGGTAAAGTACTTGTCGCTATTCGGGACAGCGAACATAGAGTTCGCTATACTGGCTATTCCGCCACCGCATTCAAGGTATTTATCTTTGTTGCAGCCGCGGTGATCGCCGCACTTGGCGGCATGCTGTATGTCCCTCAGACCGGCATCATTACTCCCGGACGCATGGACGTACAGGCTTCTATTGAAATGATTGTCTGGGTCGCAGTAGGTGGCCGTGGTACACTGGCAGGCGCTATACTCGGAGCACTGGGAGTCAATATGCTGTACAGTTACGCCACCTCTGCGTTTCCCGGATCATGGCTTTATATATTAGGCATTTTGTTTATTGCCGTAGTATTGCTGATTCCCAAAGGTCTTGTGGGTCTGTTTGCCAACTTCCCTCCTTCCATAGAAAAAGAGAAATGGTCTGTACAGATTGCACAACTAGCCAGATATACCAAACTATTTTAATGTTTCTGACCTATGAAAAACTATATACTAACTGCTGAAAATGTGCAGGTATCCTTCGATGGATTCATGGCACTGGACATCGATCATTTTCATCTGGAAGAAAACGAGCTACGGGTAGTAATCGGCCCGAATGGCGCAGGCAAAACAACATTTATGGATATACTCTGCGGCAAAACCAAAGCAAGCCGGGGCACCATTACAGTAGATGGAAAAAATATTACCAAAATGAGTGAACGCAGGATCTCGGATCTGGGTATCGGGCGTAAATTTCAGACACCTTCGGTCTTCACCAGCCTCACAGTATATGACAATATGTACCTGGCAATAAAAACACGAAAGACCGTCTTTAACACCTTATTCGCCAAACAGAACAGAGCAATCACAGAAAAGATTGAATATATTGCATCCCGTACAGGGCTGGAAAATGAATTGCATCGTATTGCAGGCTCCCTTTCTCACGGACAGAAGCAATGGCTTGAAATCGCTATTGTCTTGCTTCAGGAACCCCGAATACTTCTGATTGATGAGCCTGCGGCCGGTATGACCGATGCTGAAACAGAAAAAACCGGTGAGATGCTAAAGGAGCTGAGCGCCAATCATTCCATCATTGTCATAGAACATGATATGGAATTTGTCCGGCAGATCGCCCGTACGGTAACTGTATTGGCAGAAGGCAAACGCCTGGTAGAAGGCCCTATGGACGTAGTACAAAATGACGAACGGGTTATCGAGCGCTATCTTGGGAAACGCAATAAAGGGCAAAAAACAAGTATTCAACCAACCAGCTTCGCAACGGCATAATACGATGGAAACACTCTTAAAAATCGAACACCTTGACACCTATTACGGAGAAAGTCAGATTCTGCGTAATATAAACCTTCAGATACGCAAAGGCGCTATCACGACCATTATGGGAAGGAACGGTGTCGGAAAATCAACACTGCTCAAAACCTTAACCGGTCTGCTCAAAGCTGCCAAAGGGAAGATACTGTACAAAGGAAATGATATCACTGATGAAGCTGCAGACAAAAGGGCCAGATCCGGTATAGGTTATGTACCCCAGGGAAGAGAAATATTCCCCAAACTCAGTGTTTTTGAGAATCTGCAACTTGGCCTCGAAGCCCGCAGAGACAGATTACGCAAAGTCCCGGAAGATGAGATTTACGAACTTTTTCCGGTATTGGGCCAAATGAAAAAACGCATGGGCGGCAACCTGAGTGGCGGACAACAGCAACAACTTGCTATAGCACGCGCATTAGTTGGCAAACCGGATGTCCTGCTTCTGGATGAGCCAACGGAAGGAATCCAGCCTTCCATCATAGATGATATCGAGACGGTACTTAAGAAACTCAAAAACTCCGGTGAATACTCAATTATCCTGGTAGAACAATCGCTCGACTTTGCCAGAGAAGTTACAGACCATTACTATATCCTTGAAAGAGGCTCCGTTGTCCTGGAGGGGGCCGCCGAAGAACTCAGCGATGATCACCTCAAGCGCTACCTTACTTTCTGACGACAGAATAGATCTAAGAAAAAATTGTTCTGGTGTAATTCCCAATATACTAAATAAGGTTATACTGTCCTCTGACCGGGTATATCCTGGCAGAGTCGGCAGTATAAGTTCAATGATCTGCTCACGAAATAACAAACACTTTACCGAATCTTATGATCTGGCTATCGTAATAATTTATAAGCAAAACCGGCAAGCATTCCAGCAACCAGGGGAACTGCTATAAATACCCAGAGCTGCTCCATAGCCCAGCCTCCGACAAATATAGCCTGACTAATGCTTCTCGCCGGATTTACCGATGTATTGGTCACCGGAATACTAATCAGGTGAATAAGTGTAAGCCCCAATCCTATCGCAATACCTGCAAAACCTATTGGTAATCGTTCATCGGTCGCACCCAGAATAATGATTAAAAACATAAATGTCATAACAAACTCGCACAATACAGCAGCCGGCAAACCATATCCGCCCGGAGAGTGCTCACCATAGCCATTTGCTGCAAAATCACCGATAGCATCCCCGTTGCCAGTCGCGATTACATAAAGCACCGCGGCAGCAAGAATTCCACCTAATACCTGCGATACCATATAAGGCAAAACCTCTTTACCACTGATTCGACCACCAGCCCATAACCCCAAAGTAACTGCAGGATTCAGATGTGTACCGGATAACTGACCTAACGTATAAAAAAATGTTAGAACAGTAAGGCCAAATGCCAATGCTACTCCTGCAAAACCGATACCCGTTTCAGGAAATTTCGCAGCGAGTACAGCACTGCCACAACCTCCCAGTACAAGCCAGAAAGTCCCTAAAAATTCTACTAAATTCTTCTTCATAGTGACTCAAAAAAATATTTCTGATAAGTTGTCCGATACACAACAGGGCCATCAAATAAAAGTACTTTTTTACTCTTTCAGTAACCAGGTATTTTTCGATATCCTTGCAAAAATAAGAAACCGGCTGCCTGTAAAATGTTTGTATCTGATCGTGTTATTAATGAGCATTATATAACAAAAAATATCATTTACCAATATACTCTGAATATCTGTTGGCATGCCGAGACTTGCTTTTCACAATCAGGCATTCACAAAAGTCCTTTTTACTCTTTCAGACATCATCATATACACCCCCCAGATCAGGCCATATACCGCAAAACGGAATACCGGAAAATAATCTGACTCTGCTCCGACCGCAGTCAAATCAAACATGTCGATCAGAAAATTATCCAGCAGATTGAATACGAATATAAACGCATAAAGAACAACCATAAATACAGGGAAAGCGCTCTTCTTTCCTAATGCCATAAAAATACATAAAACGGAGAATACGAGAATAATCAGATTACCGGTAAGTTCAAACAACAACATAAATACATAGGGGTAATAATTCAGCGTTTCACGCATTACCTCCCACAACTGAGCATTTAAAAAATCCACAGAATACATCTCTATTAATGTACGAACGGGCAGTATAAGTAATCCGATAAACGGCAATATAAGCCACCCGCCGATTCCTATATTTTCCCGTTCTTCCTCTGACGGAAACGGCGTATTCCATGACCTATGATAGAGCTTATACGCAATCAGAATCAGAGTCGCAATCAGAATGACAATGTAACTTAAAACTTTGGTATTAATTCCGGTAACAGCTTCGGATATACCAAGTCCGGGAATTGAAATGGTATATGTAAGCCTGTTATTTTTTATATCTTTACAGTCAGCGGCAAACTTAGCTCGTCCCCCTCCCTCGATATCAGGCCTGGTATAATGGATCAGATAACGAAGTAAAAGGACGTTTCCTTCTGTAAAGTTTTCTTCTTCATACACGTACCCGTCCCCATCTATTCGTTTTCCTCCATCGTTAACATTCCAACCATATGGATTATCAATATGAATAAAATGTTCTACCTCGGAAGGAAAATCAACAGCAACCGGCACATTTTTATTACTGAGAATATCAGGCAACTGATCATTAATCAAGCCCGCAAAAACACTTGCATCATATGCACCGGTCTGAGGGTTTTTATTCAGAAAGCCGGGAATCGAATACCATTCCTCAACCACAAATACATTTTTTTCACGATCGTCTTCATATGTTATGGAATCGACCATCTCAACCAATGGATATAATCGGGCATAATAATCCAGATAGCTTCTTTCAATCTCACTGAGGCTTCCATAAGCAAAACGGGCACGTGTAATATCCGCTTTTACACCAGAGTAACTCGTTCGGACGTACAAAGCAGCCCGCGTACTATCCTCAATTGAAATAGTGAATTTTTCACGACAACTTACACGCCCGTATCCGCTCACTTCAATCGGGATCAGCGATCTTACAGTATCTGAAACAAGAAGAGCTTTGCCAAAATCAGGAAAATACCTTGTTTCCCGGTGCCCTCCCTGATACGTTCGTGTGGGATCTATCCAGCACACCTTGTCATTCAGGACGAAACGCACAACTGCATGATCAAAAACACCCGGAGAAGGAAGTTTATCAGCAATATATCCTTTGATAGAACTGTTAACCAGAGCCATATGCGCCTCAATGCCAGCATATCGCAGCAAGCACACCAATAGCAGGGACTTGTCCTTACAGTCTCCATAACGCTGCCTGTATACTTTGTCCGGCCGGGTAGCCTTATGAGAAAGCTCCCCGATCGAAATACTTGTATAGCGTATTTCTTCCTGTATCAATGAAATAAGCATGTCGGCATAGACACTGAGATCGCCGTCAGCTTCTGTCATTATTCTGTCAGCAAGAGCTGTAAGCTCTGCTCCCGGATCAACAGGCACAGGATTGGTATGCTCAGCCCATACAGCGACTTCATTCCAATTTTCAAATTCTGACAGTTGTACATGCTGATAAGGATTGTACCAGGCCGGCGAATAGGCCTCATAAGGAATACCTTCCACAGAGGCTACATCCCAAACTTTTTGCTCCAGATGGCCGATTTTCACCACCTGAGGTACAGGAGCATCATTAAAATTTTTAATTTTTACCAAACGCTCCGGAGCAGCCAATACAGAAGCATAAATCCGGGCAGCAGGCACAGAGCTTTGAAGATATATCTCTGTATGAAAACGATCCCCGAAAACCGGATTTCGCCCGATAATACTATAGCTAAATTCTACCTGATCACCTACCCGGACATCTTCGGGAGTTATGTATGCGCAATAAGCCCCTGTATAAATATACGATGAGGCTTCCTGTTCAAGCGACACAACCCTGATCTGACGAATATCCAGGCGATCCGTTTCCTGATTGCCTCGTCGTACTATCAGCTTGTGAAAAACCAGTTTCTGATAAGCAGGAACAAAATTCACAGTTATTTCTGCTCCTTGCTGAACCCCGGATTCCGCCACAATCTGCCGGATTATATGAATATACGAAGTCTGTTTTTCAACATGATTCTGATAATCATACAACTTGATATAATAACCCTCGGAAACTTTTCTTGCACTGATTTCAATAGTCGTTTCCCCCGTGTTAACCACCCAGTCTGGCTCTGGTTCCCGGAAAACTGCCGGATGAACAACAGAATAAGTTTGTCCAAATAGCTGAAGATTAAAAAGTACAAAGCAGAGACTAATAAATGGAAAACTATTCAAATTCATTTTACTTATAATTCATTTATTACATTAATCCAGTTTCAGGCCTATATGGCAAAACGGAATACCTGTAAATTGCAAAAACAAGTTAATGAATTGTCGTTGCTTTTTAAACGATTCAAAAATATAGTTTGGATGAATATTAATTCCTTTAACTACTATCGACGATCAGTGCTATACAAAAAATAAAAAGTGTTGTTGCAGGTAGTTTCACACTACCTGCAACAACACTTTTCCCATGCTTCACACCAAATCAAAGCTATGCCGCATCCAACTGATGAACAATTAACCTAAGCATACGCTCCGGTTTCTTTTCCTGCCGGACCCGTCTTTCCAGACGTTTGGCCTGGGTATCTTCCCTGGATACAAAGTTCAGCAAATAATCATACAGTCTGAACTGACGACCCCACATCTCGGACCATTTCACCCACTCCTTCTCATCTTTCAGTTCATTTATAGTATAAGGCCACATATACGTCAATACGTTATTGATAAAACGTTTTTTGGCCGTGATTTCAATATCGTTTACTCCGGTATATGGATTATATGCCAGATAGGTATAATGCGATCTAAGCACAGAAGCCATTCTGTTAAACTCGGCAACCTTTTCCTGCCACACTTCCAGCGAATCAAGATGGAGCATCACTTCATTTCCGATCCTTAGCGCGTCTTCATACTGATCGGTCCGGGCATATTCCTGAAGCAGCTTCTGCAGATTCCCTTTCACCCATTTAGTATTGATTTCAGCTCCGATTCCGGCTTTATCGGCATAAAAGGCCTGAACTTCCTGAAATCTTTCTACCATACGGTCTTCAAGCTCTTTGAGCTCTCCTTCTCTCTTCAGAGCAATACGGGCGCTTTCTACAATATGGTAATACTCCGGAAGAACGGACTCATTTTTTACAAGCAGATTCCTCAGCTCCCCGAAAATATTGGCGGTGTCCGCATTAATTGCTACCGGAGACAGCTCCACTTCGAGTGAATCATAAACTTCACCTTGGGTTTTTCTAAGCATATTGAGTCCGCTGACCCAATGCTGCACACCCTGATCGTTCCTGTTTTTGTAGGTGAAAAGAGGAAATTCCGTACGACTCAGCAAAGAATCTATATAGTTAAGCCGGACAAGATTCAGTTGCAGAAACGCAATGGTTGTATCCAGCTGACCGCTTCTCGAACGATGTATATAAATATTACCGGACAACTGCTCTTCAATAGAGTCGCGCTGACTTTTTATCAGTTCACGGCTATAAGCGATATCCTCTTTTTCTTCGGGGCTCAACGGATATTCCAGTTTCTTAAATACCGGAATATCGCGAACAAATTCAAATGGAAAAACTTCCAGATCCCAGCCTTTTAGAAAATAATAATTCATATCATAGTTGACCAGACCGGAAGCTCTGCTCCCATATTCATCCATTTCAAAACGCTCATTTCCTATGCGTTTTCCTTCAAACAGCTCCGCATTTCCTGAATGCTCAATAAACCGGATATTCTGTTCAAATTTCCTTACTGATAAAACACCATTATCCGTTGTTTTAACCTCAGTGAGGAGCCCCTTTTTATAAATCCGTTCCTCCTTTACGAGCGCTCCCTCATGGTTTTGATAATAATAGCTCCAGGTTCCGGTAGCCACACCCTGATCATCGCACTGACCTTTCAGTCTCAATATATTCTTATGTATGGTGTTTTCAAGTGATAATGCCCCATAAGGTTTCCCATTCTTATATCCGATATCAATGCGGATCAGTGCCCGGGGAGAGCCTCCGTTACCGGCAACACTATCCAGTATAAAAGCCCACTTTCCTTCCGGTCTGCCTTCTGCGAAGCTACCTTCCCAGCGCATACGCTGTCCCTTTGCATTGAAAACCGGACGAATACTTTCTCCTACATGAATGGTATAATTCCAGCTTCCTTCTTCCCAGATCCATTTTCCGACCGGCAGATGATTACGGGTCTGCCCTTTGACCCGGTATGTTTTCAGACCGAGGCTGTCAAGTTCACGCCAGCGTATATCCAACGATCCCTGCTGGGGCAGAATCGAATCGACATACAATCCGGAATGGCGAATTTCTCCCTTGACTCCGTATTCATCTTCTATAATTCTGACCTGCTGGGCATATGACTGATAAACGCCCGCCAGCATGGTCAGAAACAACATCAAAAAACGCATCATTTATCCTGTTTTTTAGTAAAGAAAGACTGCATCAGATCGTCCATATTATAAGCCACGGCAAGCTGCGCAACATGATCTGTCTGACCACTGGTTTTTCCCGGGATATTTACAAACTGATTCAGATAGCCCAGCTGAAAGTTCATTTTAGGACTAACCTGGTATCCGATACCCGCAAAAAATCTGTTTCTGTCAAATACCCGCGCCGGTTCACTTTTGAAATTGATCATTATCTCATTGTTCATCGAAACAAATAAATGACGTAAATGCGGACTTACGGAATACAAAGGATAAAGCGTCTGGAAACGATACCGGATCCGGTAATCTATCTGATCGGTCTTACTAGTCAGATTATTTATAAAACGCTGCTCCAGTCTGTACCGGTGCTCCATAAATATAAAGGTCGTTTTCTGTCTCAGAATCAACTGCTGCCAGATTCTGTTTTCTGACACGCGGGAACCGATAACCTCATCACTGGTGGGCTCATTAAAAAAATAGCCGTATCCTACGGTAGCCATTGCGAATGGCTTTATATAGAAATTCAAGCCTGTACGAACAAGAAATGTCTCTACCGTATGCGGTAAAAAGAAATTCCTTAACTGTACTTCCGAATGAATCCCTATGCGGGAGTTAATTTTATTATCTCCCGTATAGGCAAGCCAGTATCCACCCGGATCGGGAGCTGTTTTATTGCCTTGCGCAAACAGGGAAAGATTGGATGCAAAAAAAACAAAAAGAAATACTGTCGCGACTCTTCTGGTCACAATACTCCAATAGTTCAAAACGCTAAAATTTATCGTGAGATACAAAGTTAATTTTTTCTTTGGAAATAGCCCTCCATGCGGGCTATCTGAAATAAATTAACGAATTAGCCGAATACACCTTATAAGAATTTATCCGCTAAAGCGGATCAGTATATTTTACTATAACATTGAAAAACGAAATTGTTTTTTCGGATTGTAGGTGTATCCATAAATTGATCCGATTCTACCATTAAAACACATTGATTCAAATCAAAACATTTTAGGAGCTTTATCAGAACCTTAATCCTACACCAAGATTAAAAGCAAAAAAATCCTCCCTCTCATGAAATTCAAGAGTTGTCAGCATGACATCCAGGTCAGCGATAAGCATCAGCATTTCATTAACAAAATACCTGAACCCGAATCCGGGTTTTATACCGTAGCCATTGTATTTCCTCCGGGCGGGAGTGTATTCTCTATCTGATATAATTGTAATTTCACGAGGCTCAATAAGCGGTGTTGTCAGGTTCAGTACCCCGAATGTAAGCTGCGGAGCAAACAGTAATCTTCTGGAAAGACGTATAGCACCGATCCCCCGATTCCTGCATACAAAACACGAAAATTTCCTTTTATCTTAACGTAGGCGTTTTTTTTATCATCCATGGCAAACGCAAAACGGCCTATACTCAGCATAGGACCGATCCCTGCCATTTTCCCGGCAAACTGATACCCAAACTCCAGATTGGTATTAACAGCAACTTTAGCATTATAACTTAAGGTTTGTAAGGGATAACCCAGTCCCTGCTTAATACTTACAAAAGTGTAATTATTCTGTGCCTGAACGGCAATTGTAATAACAACTAGTTGAAGTATAATTAAGATCCTTTTTTTCATGGCAATCATACGAAGAACCGAATTGAATATTGAGTTACTCCTTATTCTTTCTGTAAAATCAGAAAAAATAAAACAAAAAAGCCCGAAGATTGCTCTTCAGGCTTTGAGTGTACCAGGAGCGGGAATCGAACCCGCACGGACTAATGTCCACAAGATTTTAAGTCTTGCGTGTCTACCAGTTCCACCATCCCGGCGTTAAGGTAATTGCCTCAACTTTTGTTTTAAGCGGTTAAAAAAACAAAGACGTCACTGTCGCAACGTCTCCTGCTATGCCTGGAGCGAAAGACGGGATTCGAACCCGCGACCCCGACCTTGGCAAGGTCGTGCTCTACCAACTGAGCTACTTTCGCTTATTTTGTTCCGTAATTGGATTGCAAAGGTAGCACATAAAACCAACTTGTCAATATCTCTTTTAAAATTTTTTTCCATAAAATCTGAAATAAATTGTTCTTCAAAATATTACAATGAAATATTTTTTCACTCTCTTTATTACTCCAAACATTCCGGGTTTGAAAAACTTATTACAGTTGAATTATTTCATTTTAAAAACCCATTTTTTATGAGTACGAAGATTCAAAAAATTCTGGATGCTTATCGTCCGGACTCAAGATATAGTACCCGTGTTGCGTATTTCTCCATGGAGTTTGCCATTGACCAGGCACTGAAAACATACTCCGGTGGTCTCGGCTTTCTGGCCGGCTCTCATATGCGCAGCGCGTATGCTTTGCGACAAAACATGATCGGTATAGGTATCTTATGGAAAAACGGCTACTACGACCAGACAAGATATTCCGACGGCTCTCTTAAGCCGGCTTTTGTTGCCAAGGATTATTCCTTTCTGGAAGATACCGAGATCATTTTTACTATTCGTATACATGACAGTCCCGTACATGTAAAAGCATATCTGCTGAAGCCGGATACTTTCAGGACAGCTCCGGTCTTTCTGCTTAGTACGGATATCGAAGAAAATGACTATGTAAGCCGTACAATATCTCATAATCTGTATGACAGCATAGAATCTACCCGTATTGCCCAGTCAATGCTGCTTGGAATAGGTGGAGCCAAGCTGCTGGACCTTCTGGGCATACACATCAACATATACCACATGAATGAGGGCCATGCCCTCCCGCTGACTTTTTACCTGTATAACAAGTACGGAAGCATTGAAGAAGTGAAGCGCAGAGTTGTTTTTACCACACACACCCCAGAAATGGCCGGCAATGAGGAGCATTCGGTGTTTACGTTAAACAACATGACATTCTTTGACGAACTTCCCAAAGAAGAGGCCGTCAGACTTGTGCAAAGCGATGGAGAAACAATCAGTTATACATTGTCAGCACTCAGAATGGCCAAGCGCTCAAACGCCGTTTCGTCCATTCACAGAAAAGTGGCCAATGAAATGTGGGGCAGCTACAACGATATTTCCGAAATAATCGGGATCACCAATGCCCAGAACAAAGATTACTGGACCGACCCGGTAATGAAAGAAGCGTTTGAAAATGACAATGACGATTTACTTGTAAAGCGTAAAAAAGAGCTGAAGAAAGCATTATTCCGGATCGTTGCCGACCAATGCGGAAAATTGTTTGATCCGGATGTATTAACCATCGTATGGGCAAGAAGATTTGCCGGATATAAAAGAGCCTGGCTTATCATGGAAGATTTTGAAATATTCCGGGAGCTGGTCAGTCAGCAAAAAACACCCGTTCAGATTATCTGGGCCGGCAAACCTTATCCAAAATCCCAGCCCGATCTGGATTTGTTCAATCATATTTATAACAAAACCAAAAACCTGGATCGCTGCGCCGTACTCCTGGGTTATGAGCTGGAATTGTCTGCTCATCTGAAAAAGGGATCTGATATATGGCTCAATACGCCAAGGTATGCTCATGAGGCATCGGGAACCAGCGGTATGACTGCAGCGATGAATGGCTCAGTCAATCTTTCTGTTCCGGACGGCTGGATTCCGGAATTTGCAAAAGATGGCGAAAACGCATTCCTTATCGATCTTGCCGATGCTGCCCTTACTCAGGAAGAGAAAGACCAGCAGGAAGCTCGTAACCTGATCCGTAAGCTGAAAGACGAGGTTTTGCCACTCTACTACAATGACCGAAAGAAATGGCTTAAAATACAGAAGCAGGCAGCCAGAGACATTCATCCGTTTTTTGATTCAGACCGGATGGCTATTGATTATTATAACGAGCTATACAATTACGGAAAAATGTAAGCACAACCTATCAGGGAGTCATATGTCCCGGAGACAGTGGCTCCCTTTCATTTTTTTCCCGGTCCAGCATTTTTCCCATAAATATTAAGGAAAGCCCCATACTGAATACCACCATAGTAGGAAACTGCCCGATTACCTGATTACCATAGCTCGCAAACAATACCCCCAAAACCCCGGCATAAATACCGCATAACTTTTGTTTGAGGTATACGTCTCTGAGGTTGAGAATTTGCATAAATCCACCGATCAGAATGGCAAGTAGCATTCCTATGTATATAACAAGCCCCACCATACCGGTCTCCGCCCAGATACGGACAAACCAGCTGTCAGTCGGGGTTTCGGCAAGAAAGCTTCCTGGCTTAAAACGCTGCCCCCAGTATCCGCTGCTTCCTATTCCGCCGCCGAAAGGTCTGGTAGAAAGGTATTCCCCGAATTTCTTCTGATTCTCCAGCCTCACCTGAAAGGATGCATCATCCTGAGGTCTGACCGCCGAGCGCATACGCTGAATATTGTAATTACTTGCACCAATATAGGTAAAGCGCAGCAGGAAGAATATTGACCCCAACACAAAAAGCCCGATCGCAAATGTTTTAAAATTCTTATCCAGAAGGAAATAAACCATCGCACCTACATAAACGAACAATGCTCCTCTGGTTCCTGATATCAGCATACCATAACCGGTAATAACTCCGGTAAACAGATACAGCATTCGTAGTGTAAAATTCTCTGCCCGGACTGCTGCAATAAGCATGGTGAGCGACGTAAAGGACATAAAAGCACCAAACTGTCCCGCATCAGAATAGAAAGAAAATATTCGAAGCTTCCCAAATAATACATGTTGCTGGGCCGCTCCGGCTGCTAGCCAGGCCAGTTCGGCAGAATCGAGCCCGATCACCGATTGTTTTATACCATAGGCTGCACTCACAATTCCGCCGACACACCAGATAATCATAAAGATATGTAAACTTCTCTGAGTTTTAAAAATCAGAAAAGTCAGTATCACCATAATAAAGAGGTAAATAGACACCGATCTTGAAGCGTAAAACCACGGAAGTATTCCTATCGATTCCGGATTAAAAATTTCCATAACAGAATAAAACATCCAGACACTGACTGCCAGGACTAATACATTTCCCAGTCGCTTATAGTCTTCGGCTTCGGAATGAAAAAGCGCGGCAACCACGGCTGAAAGCAGCACTCCGTCAATAAACAGGCTGAATGGCATCGTAATATACCGGCCCAATCCGTTTATGATAAACGAAAGAATTAAAACCAGGATCAGTCCGGTTTGCGGTTTATCAAACAACAGGTAAACTATATAGGCAACAAACGGCATCACTATAATTGCAGCGATAACGGGAAACTTACCCATATAAATTACCCAGGAAAGCGCCAGCGCCAGAAATGCCAGCAAAGGGATGGCAAGCGTTTTATTTTTGGATAAAGTTGTCAATGTGTTGCCGGTTTGATTTTGTTTAAAATTTTCGCCAGATATAGTTTGAGCTCACCTGCTCCTTTGTAAAGAATGTTTCTATAAGAGAAGTCAATATATTTTCTCAGAAAAACCATTCCCAGAAAGACCCCGGTAGTAAATGTGATAATAGAAACAACTGCTACCGGAAAAACTTTACCTGTCAATTTAATTACCAATACATCGCCCGCTATGTTTACCGTAAGCATAAGGATCACCTTAAGAAAGTTAAGCGAAGGCTTGTTGAGAATATCCAGCGCCACCCCGGAATATCTGTCAATAGGCATAAACAGGGCAAAAATGGCAAAAACACGAAATATATTGGCAGCGGCGCCATACCCCTCTCCACCCAAAATACGAACCAGCGGATCTGCAAATAAAATACTCAGTATGACAAACGGTATCAGTATAAGAGTAAAGGCTCCGGATGTCCGCTCAAAGAAATCGGACACCTTTGATTTTTCTCCGCTGTTAAGAAAAGACGACATCAATGGCAGCGCAGTAGCAACAAAGCTTCGGAGCGGAATCTCGACAATCTCAAAAAGCTTCAGAGGCACACTGTACAATGCTACAGCCTCTGCATTAATCAATGCGCCGATAATAAGGGTATCGGAATTTCTTAGGAGATTTGCCCCGAGCATTGTTCCCATACTATACTTACCAAAGTTGAAAAGACTGGCAAGACAGGATCGTCTGGCATGTAGAATCAGGCTTATCCCCGTCCACCGGCACAGCAGACAAACAATGCTGCATACTACCTGAGAACCGATATAGCTGAATACAACCAGTTCCAATGACAGGCGGTTCAAAAAAAACAGAATGCAGGATACAAAGCAGAAAAGTATGATCGAGCGTATAAAAAGCAGATGCTGAAAACGCATCCGTGCCTGTAAATACCATGCGGCAAAATTGAAAGGCAGACTCACCAGGATAAGCACCGGATACCATTTAAAAAACAGCAGTACGCCCTGTGTCCGGATACTATAAGATGCTATAATATATAATACAAGGCAGATAAGAGCTCCGGCTAATGTAGTCAGTAAAGCAAAAACCCATCCGGTACCCACTACAACTTTTTGTTCTTCCGAATCTTTGCCGGACAGAAATTTAATAAGTCCGGTTTGCAACAAGCCGGTACGCATCATTTCGACCAGCGTGGTAAGCGTAAGAAACAGAATCCAGTTCCCAAACACATCTTTATCCAGATAGCGTACCAAAATCGCAAAGCTTATAAACCCCAGCCCCGATGCTGCTATATTTCCTCCAAGACTCAGAAAATTATTGTTCTTAACAACTTTCGCCAAAAATCGCTTCATTGTACGATATACTTTTTAATCCTGATAGCCTCGATTGCCTCGGACAATTCTTCCGCTTTATTTTCCCATGAGTTTCTGGAAGCAATTTTAATTCTTCGTCTTATTTCCTGTTCGGTGGAGCTCAGATGTGACCGGACCAGTTTCAGAAAATGCTCTTTATCATCCGCAACACTAACTACACAGTCCAGGTCACTTATATAGGCAAAATCCGTCATCACTACCGGTTTGCCGGCAGCCAGATATTCATTGATTTTCAAAGGATACACACCTCTGGTGGTTGTACTTTTTATATATGGGATAATACATACATCAACATCAACAAGAAAGCCCGGTACTTCTTCAGGTTTTCTGCTTCCGGCAAAGATCACATTGGGATAATGAATCAACTGTTCCCTGGCCTCGCGATTGGGAGTACGACCGACAAGCAAAAAATCAGCCTCAGGCATATTCCGGACCAGATAATGCATGCATTCCGTATCAAAACGTTCATCAATACTTCCTGTATAGCCTATCAGAGGACGCTCTTTCTGTCTTCTGGGCTGGCTGGCTACCTGATTAAACAGACTGAGATCCACACCATTTTTAACAACAAAACAATTGGGGTGCAGATGGCATTTTGATTCATACAATGCGTCTGACGTAGTGACAACCCCATCCACCTTGCGGATATAATCCTTTTCGATGGAAGGACCATGAAATGAATAAAAAGCATCGCCCTTTATTTCGTCATAGCAATAATAAATATTAAGCGATTCCCTGAAAGCACCTGCCAGATGAAGGCCAAAAAAAGGGTTGTAGCCGTTTATCAGTATCGGATTAGAAATACCAAGCTTTATGAGTGCATCATTGATCGATTTTCTGATCAGAAAGCAATTTAACTGGAGCAATGCTCTGTATGGATTATCCCATTTCACCCAGTTGACCGGCAAAACCGGCGGCGGCGTAAGCACATAAATATCAGCCCCGTACTTAGTCTTCACCTTTCTGAGCCTCGGTTTTATACCTAATATCCTTTTGACCGGAACTTTGTCTCCCCCATTCGAACCATTAACAAGATCCTTTATTGTAAATTCATAGTCTACAAAAAGGATCTTGTTATCGAATCTGCTAAACTCATGCATTAACTGAACCAATGTATTGGGAAACTCACTATCCCATGTCGTCAACGGCATACACAAAACAGACTCATTTCTTATCATTTTCCTGGTTCTTTAAGTAATTTAATCTTGCTTATGGTTGGCTTAACCGGTTTTTTCAGCACTGGCAGCTTACCCCAGATTTCTTCAAGGTCTTCCGCAGCTACCTTATTCAGAATCAGAATCGGTTTTCTCCCGCATGCTTTTTCATACAATTTGAGCAGATGCCGGTCAGAATCGCCCCAGGTTCTTCCTGCGTTGGCCACCAGCAATGGTATAGTAACCAGCGACATAAGCTTGACAGGCAAAATACCCTCGCTCAAAGAAGGTATAACCATTATTACATATTTGAACTCTGCAAGATCTCTGCCCGCAAACGCTGCAAAATCACCAACATCTAGTATTTCCGGCGAAATAGAATAATCCTTGGTAGTCAATGAACCTGCCTCAGGACGAGAAAGCTTCAGAATATTTTCCACCTCCGTTTTATCGCCTGATGGATGAAGAAGCAATACTTTGCCGTTAATAGATGCCAGACGACAGGCAAGCTTAACAGCTGAGCGTATTTTTCCTTCTCCCGGCCTGGTTCCCGTGACAGAAATTTTCACTGGCAGCTCCGTATCTTTTGCAGCCAGAATCACCGTTCCCGCACATTGATCCGCCAGGGTATTTTCCATAAGCTGATAATCAAGGCGCGACTTTTTATAAGGCATTAAGGGCATCACCCCGGCAAGCTCCAACCCTGTAATTTTTTCTGCACCGGAAGGAGAACGTAATTTGGTTGTAAGAAAATAAAGCGCCAACACCCCTGTAACTGTCAGGACAAAACCCGCAAAAACGGCCCCTGCAATCATCATCATCCGCTTGTCTGGATCAGCATATACAGGATATTTCGGATTGTCAACAAGCCTCAGATTGTTGGTAAGCATCAGGTTTTTCTGTTTCTGCAGATTGGTATTATACGCCTTAAGCGATTCAAGATACTCATTTTCAGCTACCCTGGCTTCCCGTTCCAATGCTGTCAGTATAGCTCCCAATGGAGCAAGCTCAGCAATACGGGCTTTGTATACGTCATTCAGCTGCTCCATAACACTAAGCCGTGCAGCTGACTCATCCGCCTTCAGCATATTGGTCAGATACTGATTGAGCAAATCTCCGCCCGCTATACCTTCCGCCGTATTATTCAGCTTATAAAGCTCATGAACGTGGCCTTCGATCTCCGCCTTAAGCGTTTTGGCCCGCTCTTTCAGGTATATGGATCTTCCGGCATTCTGCTTACCAACCTGACTATTGGCTATTTCGTGATTCACAGCAGCCAGTTCCCGGCGCTTACGCATAATCATCTGATTATTTTCCATCAGATCAATCTTACCGCCCAGCTTGGCATTCAGAACCTGCAGAGCTGCAGTTGCTGCCGCAAGAGACATCTGCTCTTCCTCCATAGCTTCCCGGAGATTGTTATGTGCCGTAGAGATGTTACTGCTTTGTTCACTATAGTTAATTATATTATGCTCCATGCCGAAACTCTTCAGAGCTTCTTCCGCATTCTTCAGTCTCGTCCTGTCTTTTCTAACTTTTTCCTCAAAATAGCCGACTACATTATTGATTTCTCCTTCCTTCAGAATCTTATACTTTCTGAGAAATACATCTGAAAGAAGCTGTAATGTCATCTGACTCACCGAAGGATCATTGGACCGGAAGGAAATTTCCATCATATCACTGTCATCCTTCCGGATTGCCATAAGCCTGGATTTGATGCTCGGAATTCCATAGTTTCCGCCTGCTGACAACAGCAAACGCGAGACCACATTGTTGTCCGAGCTTTGCTTGATCTCATAAAGCCTCTTTACTGTAGCCTCAACCGAGTCTCTGACTACAATCTTTTTCCGAATATGATTGGGAAACATCTCCTGTAATTGCGCAAAATTTTCTTCCGAAAGTTTAGCAGGGTCGGGATTTTCCAGCATCAAATGCCCCGCAAGCAATCTGATTGCCACTTCTTCGACTGTCTCACGCGACAACATAGTTGACATCAGATTATCAAAGGCATTGTTCACCTGAAAAAAATCAATCCTCGGATTTTCTTCTGAGGTCAGCCTGTAAGTACTGGCCAGGCCTGTATACACCATAAAATCGGATGTATATGTTCGTTCGGTTTTTGATGTAAAAAAGTACACCAGAAAACCCATTAACAACGGGAACAGAAGTATTAGCAGCCCGTTATTTTTCAGTATCCGAAATATATCCTTAAGTTTCATCTTCTTTCTACCGCTTTAAATCATCCAGTGATACTCCCAGCAGTTGTTCAAACTGTCTGTACTTTGCCAGATATTCGCTTTTTGCCATCTCGTAATCCACTTCCACATTAGCGCCGATCTGATCCACATTGCTATAGTCTTCCAGCGAGATTGATCCCTCTGAAAAGTATGTTTCGGCTAATGTGCGCTGAAGAACAGCGCTTTCTCTGGCTCCGCTTTTTATCTTCATTATTCGGTATGCCGATATAAGCTGGTAATATTCAAGAATTACCTGATTTTTTACCTGGCGCTCTATCTCATCTTTTTGATTTCTGGCAGCATCAACCTGCAATTCTGCAATCTGAATTCTGAGTCTTCGGGTTGTAACTGTGCTTAGAGGAATATTGACATTCGCACCAAGTCTCCAGCCATTGAGCGCATTACCACCAAACCCTCCTCCGCTTGTCTGACTTCCTATCAGCAATGCCTGATCACCCTGCGAATAGTTCCCTAAAACGGAAATACGGTCATGCCAGCTCCTTTTTTCCAGCTTTACTTCTCTTTTTCCCTGATCGATTACATTATCATTGTACTTCAACAAAGGAGAATTCTGCAGAGCAATATCAATCAGATTTCCAAGTGGCGGCAGTTCACTGGCAAGATCATCCCTTTCATTCAGCTCCTGACCGCTACCGCTATTATTAACCTGCCCGAAACACCCCTGACTGACAGATAATATAACCATCAGGATGGTTCCCAAAAATTTCAGATTCTTCATTTTGCTATCGCTGTTTTATACATTCTCTTTCTGCATAAGCGCAGGTATTGTCCGCAGCATTATTTTTAAGTCTCCCGCTATTGAGTAATTGACTGCGTAATAGTTATCAAGCTGCATACGCTCAAGCTCGGACATTTCCGCCGTACCGCGTTTCGTTACCTGCCACAAACCGGTAATACCGGCGGGAGCCATAAACCGCAGATTAAATTCATCCACCGTAATCTTTTCGGCTTCGTATAGTGGCAGAGGACGATTGCCGACAATTGACATATCACCTTTTAGTACATTGAACAGCTGAGGCAGCTCATCTATACTGGTATTGCGGATAAATTTTCCGATTTTTGTAACTCTGGGGTCATTGCTGATCTTGATAAACTTACCTTCATCATTTTCCTTTTTCTGCTTCAGATACAACCGCTCACAAACCGGGCGATCATTCAGATAAAGAAAGGACTGACAGGCAACACCTTCCGGCCCGCACACAGGGCATGGACCGCTTTCCTGCAAAGTCCCGGAACCAGCCATATTCTCCTGGCCACCTTTTTTGTATTGATTCAAATGTGCCAGATTTTTGATCTGACTGTCTGCCCCAACCTTCATTGAGCGAAATTTGTAGAAATCAAATATTGTATATCCGCGACCAACTCTTTTGGCCACATAAAATACCGGTCCTCTTGATTCCAGCTTAATCAGAAGGATGATCAGCAGAAATAAGGGGCTCAGCATGATAATGGCAAACGAGGCTACCACAATATCAAATATTCGCTTCGCAACCGGGATCTTATAGCGAATATGCCCATCCGCCACTTGCTTTTCCTTATCTGAAACCGGGTTTTCTATCAGCCAGCTTAAGCGAAAAAGAAACGTATCCGGGTCAAACTCTCTTGAAAAAACATCCGACACCCGCTCCTTTACCAGCTTTATTCTAAGATCTTTGTCAACTTTATCATTCAGAAAGATGAATGGCAGATAGCTGCTATTCCTGTCTGAACGAATCTGTCTGGTCAACGGGAGTCCGCTGGGTGAGTTCCAGGAGCCGGCTGTTACTATTGCATCAACCTGTCCTCCTTTTTGCAGCCAGTGATAAAACCGGATACCATTTTCAAAAAGATATACATCGTAGGTTTGCCCAACCTTGCTGACAAAATAGTCCGCAAGGTTGGAGTCTGCCTGAATAAGAGCAACACTTTTTTTATGCGATTCCATAGCAATCCTGATTGATATAATTATGCTATTTCAAGTCTGTTAATCATATTTTTAACTCTCGCCTCAAGCTCCTGAGGATTAAATGGCTTAATCATATAGTCATCTGCGCCGGCATTCAGACATTCTATTTTTGTGGTGCTGGTTTCATGACATGAAAGCATTATTATAGGAATATGTTTATACAAACCACTCGCTCTTATATGCTTTACAAACTCAAGTCCATCCATAACAGGCATAGATATATCCGTGATTATTGCATCAGGCATATTTCCCTGATGCAGCCATTCGAGCGCCTCTTTTCCGTTATTCTTCTTTATTATCGAAAAACTCTTTTTCAGTGCGGTTTGAAGAATTGCCAATGTTGCGCACTCATCATCCACCGTAAGAATCAACTTTTCCATCTTCACTTACCTTTTTCTTCACATCCTAAAGTTTCAACCTGAGTGAATTTGGAAATGTTTAGTGGTAGTGATTAAAAAAATATGTTAACAAAAAGGCATTAAGTAAAAGGATATGACGCATTCCGCAGAGTCTATTTAGGGCAGAATACCAAACAAAAAAGCCTGGTCCACAGGGACCAGGCATAAAGATCATTTTGTAATATATAAAAGAAGCTATGACTTCAATACGGACTTTGCAATAATGATTTTCTGAATTTCCGATGTACCTTCTCCGATTGTACAAAGTTTTGCATCTCTGTAAAACTTCTCTGCCGGATAATCCTTGGTAAAACCATATCCTCCAAAAATCTGTACCGCTTCATTAGCTGCCTTAACGGCTATTTCAGAGGCATAATATTTGGCCATCGAGGATTCTTTAGTTACCGGCAATCCCTTGTTCTTAAGCTCAGCTGCCTTAAATGTCAGCAATTCTGCTGCCTCTATCTCCGTGGCAAGCTCAGCCAGCTTAAATGAGATCCCCTGAAAGCTGGATATAGGTTTCCCGAATTGCTCCCGTTCCTGAGAATATTGCAAAGCTACGTCAAAAGCTCCCTGAGCAATACCCAAACTGAGAGCAGCAATTGAAATTCTGCCTCCATCCAGAACTTTTTTCGCCTGATTAAAGCCATCACCGATTTTCCCGAGCACATTCTCTTCCGGAATAATACAATCTTCAAATATCAGCTCGGTGGTTTCCGAGGCTCTCATTCCCAACTTATTTTCTTTTCTTCCGGCATAAAATCCCGCTGTTCCCCTTTCAATAACAAAGGCGGAAGCCTGCCGTCCTTCTCCCGCTCCGCCGGTATTAGCAAGTACAACGGCAATATCTCCTGATTTGCCATGTGTTATAAAGTTTTTTGCACCATTGATCACCCAGCTGTTACCCTTTTTAACTGCTACTGTCCGCATATTACCTGCATCAGAACCAGTATTAGGCTCCGTCAACCCCCATGCTCCTATCCACTCAGCAGAAGCAAGCCTGGGGAGCCAGCGTTTTTTTTGCTCTTCATTCGCAAAGTTCATAATATGACCGGTACATAATGAATTATGCGCAGCCATAGACAGGGCGATCGAACCATCTATTCTCCCGAGCTCCTTAATTGCCGTTACATACTCAAAGTAGCCCAGACCTGCTCCACCATACTCTTCGGGAACTAAAACTCCCATAAGACCGAGCTTGCCGAGCTCTTTGAATACCGACACCGGAAACTCCTGCGTTTCATCCCATTCCATCATATAGGGCCGGATGTATTTGTTACCAAAATCCCGAATAGTTTCGGCAATCAGCTTTTGATTTTCGTTTAGTCCAAAATCCATACATTTAAAAAATTATTTACTTAAACAATACGTAAAACCAGCAGTTTTGATTTGTGTAGGATATAAAAAAAATTTATTTTCATAAAATAAAATAGCCTATTTTCGCTTATAATATAGACTTAACCCAAAGACATCCATAGATATGAAAGTTGCTGTAGTTGGAACCGGATATGTAGGCCTTGTAACTGGCACCTGTTTCGCGGAAACAGGTAATTCTGTTACCTGCATAGACATCAATGAGAAAAAGATAAACATGATGAGACAAGGCCAGATGCCCATATATGAGCCCGGACTTGATCTTTTGTTTAACAGAAATATTCAGGAAGGACGACTTAATTTTACATCTAATCTTAAGGAAGGTATTGAAGGAGCCAAAGTTATCTTCCTGGCTCTGCCAACTCCTCCCGGTGAGGATGGCTCCGCGGATCTTAGCTATATTTTGCAGGTTGCGAATGATCTCGGTCCGATATTAAAAGAATATACAGTAATTGTCGATAAAAGCACTGTACCGGTTGGCACAGCAGACAAAGTAAAAGCTGCGCTAAGTCAGTATGCCAGTGCGGAGTTTGATGTTGTATCCAATCCTGAGTTTCTCAGAGAAGGAGTTGCCGTAGACGATTTCATGAAGCCGGAAAGGGTTGTTATCGGAACTTCTTCCGATAAGGCAAAAAAAGTAATGGATATGCTATATGCTCCGTTTGTACGTCAGGGAAATCCTATTATATACATGGATGAGCGTTCGGCTGAGCTGACCAAGTACGCCGCAAATGCTTTTCTGGCTATGAAAATTACATTTATGAATGAGATGGCCAACCTGGCAGAAAAATTAAATGCCAACATTGACCATGTGCGTATAGGTATCGGTACAGACAGCCGTATCGGTAAAAGATTCTTATTTCCTGGTATTGGTTACGGCGGAAGCTGTTTCCCTAAAGACGTACAGGCACTTTCCATCATGGCAAAACAGAGTGAGTACAACTTTCAGATTCTGAATGCCGTCATGGAAGTGAATGAAAGGCAAAAAACCATACTGATGCCCAAAGTCAGAGCCTATTTCAACAACAATCTGAACGGAAAGAAAATTGCTCTGTGGGGGCTTGCCTTCAAGCCGAATACGGATGATATCCGTGAAGCTCCTGCTCTTTATATGATTGACTCTCTTCTGAAAGAAGGTGCCAAAGTCTCTGCCTACGATCCGGAAGCTATGGATAATGTAAAAGAGCTTCTCGGCAAACAAATTGACTATTCGGACGATGCCTACTCAGTGCTCGAAGGCGCTGACGCACTGATTATCGTTACAGAATGGCCGGAGTTCAGAAATCCTGACTTTGACAGAATATCCAGAATAATGAATACTAAAGTAGTTTTCGACGGAAGAAATCTGTTTGATCCGCGTCATATGATCGAAATGGGTTATCATTACGAATCCATTGGAAGAACCGGAAGCAAGGTACTGGTAGGCAGCTGCTGATTTTTATTATACTATGGCTACGAAAAAGAAAAAAGTTTTAATTACAGGCGGAGCCGGTTTTCTGGGTTCCCATCTGTGTGACCGGTTCATTCAAGAAGATTGCCATGTCATTGCCATGGATAATCTTATTACCGGCTCACTTGACAATATCGAACATTTATTCAGGCTGCCAAACTTTGAGTTTCATCATCATGATGTGAGTAAGTTTGTCCATGTCCCGGGTGATCTCGACTATATTCTTCATTTTGCGTCTCCGGCAAGTCCGATTGATTATCTCAAGATACCAATACAGACATTAAAAGTCGGTTCTCTTGGTACACATAATCTTCTGGGACTTGCCAGGGCAAAAAAAGCACGAATTCTTGTTGCAAGTACTTCCGAGATTTACGGAGATCCGACTGTCCACCCGCAAAACGAAGACTATTGGGGCAATGTAAACCCGATCGGACCAAGAGGGGTATATGACGAAGCTAAAAGATTTCAGGAAGCTATTACCATGGCTTATAACCGCTTTCATGGTGTAGAGACCCGCATCGTTCGTATCTTCAATACGTACGGCCCAAGAATGCGCCTGAATGACGGAAGAGCCCTTCCCGCGTTTATCGGTCAGGCTTTGAGAGGTGATGATCTGACTGTTTTCGGGGATGGCTCCCAGACCCGCTCATTCTGCTATGTTGATGATCTGATCGAAGGCATTTACCGCTTATTGATGAGCGATTATGATCTTCCTGTCAATATAGGTAACCCGGTAGAAATCACCATTAAGGAATTTGCTGAGGAAATCCTCAAGCTGACCAACTCCGATCAGAAAATCGCGTACAAATCTTTACCGCAGGATGATCCCAAACAAAGACGTCCTGATATATCCAAAGCGAAAGAAGTTCTGGGATGGGAACCTAAAGTTTCCCGTGCCGAAGGATTAAAAATCACTCTGGAATATTTCAAAGGACTACCTGTTAAAGAAACAAGACCAAAAGAGTTTTATTGATCTGATTCTGGAAAATACGACTACATATTTTATACATCCTTCATCCTTCGCAGATGAAGGATGCATCATTGGTGCCGGATCTAAAATCTGGCACTTTTGTCATATTATGGCGGGAGCCCGTATCGGGGCCAATTGCAATATCGGGCAGAATGTTTTTATTGCAGCCGATGTAACTGTCGGCAACAATGTAAAGATTCAGAACAACGTATCTCTCTACTCCGGGGTTATATGCGAGGATGATGTTTTTCTTGGCCCCTCGGTAGTTTTCACAAACATCAAAAATCCCAGAAGTGCCATCGTCCGGAAAGACCAGTATTTAAAAACTATCATAGGCAGGGGGTGCTCAATCGGAGCAAACGCAACCATACTATGCGGAATTAAACTTGGTCACTATGCCCTGATCGGTGCCGGAGCAGTTGTAACCAGAGATGTTCCACCCTATGCCCTGATGACCGGAAATCCTGCAAGCCAATCCGGCTGGGTCAGTGAATATGGCCACCGGTTAAACTTTAATAAGGAAGACATCGGAATATGCCCGGAAACCGGGCAACGTTATTTGCTTATAAACAACAAGGTTGAGAAAATCTCCTCATAAATAGATTCAATGGTTCAGGAAATAATTGAGAAGAAAAAATTAGTTGCCGTAATTGGCATGGGCTATGTAGGTTTACCCATAGCGCTTGAGTTTGCAAAAAAAACGCGGGTAATCGGATTTGATATCAACGAATCAAAAATTTCCAGTCTCAAAAACCAAACGGATCCGTCAGGAGAAATATCCCGGACAGAATTCTCCAACCGGGATATACTGTTCAGCTCATCGCCGGAAGACCTGCAGAAAGCACATTTCTACATTGTAGCTGTACCTACCCCTATAGATGCCTATAATATGCCCGATCTGAAAGCACTGAAAGCTGCTTCTCAAATGCTTGGAAAAATTCTCAAAGAAGGAGATTATGTGGTATATGAAAGCACTGTCTATCCTGGTTGTACGGAAGATGAGTGCATTCCTCTTCTTGAAAAGGGATCTTCTTTGACAGCGGGCAAACAATTTAAGTTTGGGTATTCGCCGGAACGAATAAATCCGGGAGACAAGGAACATACGCTCTCCAGAATAGTTAAAGTAGTATCCGCCTGTGACCAGGAGAGTCTTGATGTAATCGCAGATACATACGCACTGGTTGTTGAGGCCGGCATTTATAAAGCCCCCAGTATTAAGGTGGCAGAAGCGGCAAAGGTTATAGAAAATACCCAAAGAGACCTCAACATCGCATTAATGAATGAGCTGTCAATGATATTTGACCGAATGGACATTAATACTTATGACGTACTTGAAGCAGCCGGAACGAAATGGAATTTCCTGAAATTTTCTCCGGGACTGGTAGGAGGACATTGTATCGGAGTAGACCCGTATTATCTTACTTATAAATCTCAGGGACTGGGCTACCACCCAAGAGTCATTCTCAGTGGAAGAACCATCAACGATGGCATGGGTGCTTATGTTGGAAAAAAGACGGTTCAGCTTCTCATAAAATCAGGATTTAATATCCCTCAATCCCGGGCGCTGGTACTCGGAGCCACTTTTAAGGAAAACGTAAAAGATATCAGAAATTCCAAGGTTGCTGACCTGATTCATGAAATTATTTCCTTTGGTGTTCAGGTGGACATTGTAGATCCATTGGCTGACCCTGATGATTTCAGGGATGAATATCATCTGGAGCTTCTAAAAAAGCCGGAGGGGAAATATCAGGCAGTCATTCTCGCTGTACCGCACGAGCAGTTCAAATCTTTAGATATCAATTATTTTACAAAACATACTGTCGATAAAAGTATTTTTATTGATATAAAGGGTATTTTTAAGAATTTATTCGAATCGAATAAACATTTTCATTATTGGAGTTTGTAAGATTATGAACAAAATACTTGTAACCGGCGGCGCCGGCTATATTGGCTCTCATACAGTTGTCGAACTGATCAATGCAGGTTTTAAACCTGTTATTGTTGATAATTTTTCCAATTCACACACTTCCGTTTTACAAGCTTTAGAAAGCATTACAAAAGCACAGATTCCCTGCTACTCAATAGACTGTACTGATTATCACTCACTGAAGGAGGTCTTTGAGAAAGAAAAAAACATTGAAGGAGTGATCCACTTTGCAGCCTTCAAAGCTGTCGGAGAATCTGTACGTTTTCCGCTAAAGTATTATCATAATAATATTGGCAGTTTAGTTTCCCTGCTCAGAGTTATGGAAGAATTCAACATCAATCCGTTTGTTTTTTCTTCTTCCTGCACAGTCTACGGAGAACCGGAAACACTTCCGGTCACTGAGGCTATTCCAAGATCAAAAGTTGAATCACCGTATGGTAATACCAAGAAGATCAGTGAAGAGATTATTGAAGACTATGCCCGGCAATCAGATATCCAGGCTGTCATTCTAAGATATTTTAATCCCATTGGCGCCCATCCAAGTTCGGCTATCGGAGAATTACCCATCGGGGTACCCAGCAATCTTGTGCCGTTTATAACTCAGACTGCGGCTGGTATACGTGAGAAGCTAACTATTTTCGGAGGCGATTATGATACACCGGACGGCACCTGCATCAGGGACTACATCCACGTAGTTGATCTGGCCAAAGCTCATGTCAGGGCGCTTGAATACATACAAAAATCAACAAATACCGGCTTTAGTGAATTATTCAATGTAGGAACGGGCAATGGCAATTCTGTAATGGAACTGGTAAAAACTTTTCTCGAAGTTACAGGAGAACCCTTAAACTACGAAATTGGTCCGCGAAGACCTGGTGATGTCGAAAAAATCTGGTCAGAAGTCCGAAAATCCCGTGAAATATTAGACTGGACAGCCCAATATTCTTTAAAAGAGGCCCTACTTCATGCCTGGAACTGGCAAAAAACACTAAAATAAGATTTTATGAAAAAGAAGATATTAATAACTGGCGGAGCAGGCTTTATCGGTTCTCACGTCATAAGACTGTTTGTTAATAAATATCCCGAATATCATATCTTCAACCTTGACAAACTAACCTATGCCGGCAATCTTGAAAATCTGCAAGACATAGAAAACAAAGAAAACTATACGTTTCTAAGAGGAGATATTGCAGAGGCTGATTATATCTTCTCTATTTTTAATGAATACAAATTTGACAGCGTTATTCATCTTGCTGCAGAATCGCATGTAGATCGTTCGATAAAGAATCCGATGGAATTCATCAGAACCAATGTCATAGGCACAGTAACCCTGATGAATGCGGCAAAGGAGCTCTGGAAAGAAAACCTCGGAAACCACCTTTTTTATCACGTTTCTACCGATGAAGTGTACGGATCACTCGAAGCCGAAGGATATTTTACAGAAACAACTCCTTACGATCCGCAGTCTCCGTATTCTGCTTCAAAAGCCGCATCTGACCAGTTTGTCCGGGCATATCACAATACCTACGGACTGCCGGTAATTATCTCCAATTGTTCCAATAACTACGGGCAAAATCAGTTTCCGGAAAAACTAATACCATTATTTATCAACAATATCAAGCACAAAAAGCCATTACCCGTATATGGTAAAGGAGAGAATATCCGGGACTGGCTATATGTTGTTGACCATGCCAGAGCTATTGATGTGGTTTTTCATAAAGGCAAGACAGGAGAAACCTATAACATTGGTGGACATAATGAATGGAAAAACATTGATCTTATTCAATTATTATGTTCTATCATGGACAAAAAGCTTGGGCGCAAGGAAGGAGAGTCCGCAGAGTTGATCACTTATGTTACAGACCGGGCCGGTCATGATTTTCGCTATGCCATCGATGCCGGTAAGATAAAAAAAGAACTGGGCTGGGAGCCTTCTCTCCAGTTTCGCGAAGGCTTGGAAATAACTGTAGACTGGTATCTGAGCAATGAAAAATGGCTCGACAATGTCACTTCCGGTAATTATCAGAATTACTACCGTGAGCAATATGAAATTTCTAAATAATAGCTAATAATTTAATTTAAATGATTACTCCGTATCACTATGGTGATCTTTCAGACTATTCGTTTTTAGTAACAGGCGGAGCCGGTTTTATAGGTTCAAATCTGGTTGAGTATCTTCTGACCCATAATGCAAAAAAGGTACTTGTCCTTGATAACCTTGAAACCGGCTCCCTTGCCAATATACAGCCGTTTTTTAATCATCCGTCATTTACGTTTATTGAAGGGGATATTGTTGACCCTGATACCTGCGTAAAAGCCAGCCGCCATGCAGACATTATCCTGCACCAGGCAGCGCTGGGCTCTGTGCCGCGAAGTATCAAGGACCCGGCAGCAACAAACCAAACCAATATCGATGGCTTTCTGAATATGCTTATAGCTGCCAGACAAAACAATGTTCAGCGTTTTGTATATGCTGCCTCTTCCTCTACTTATGGGGACAGTACAATTCTGCCTAAAAAAGAAGACGTAATCGGCAAACCATTATCTCCTTATGCTGTTACCAAGTATGTAAACGAACTATATGCAGATGTTTTCTCCCGTACTTACGGTATCGAAACGGTTGGTTTGCGCTATTTTAATGTTTTTGGTCCGAAACAAAGTCCCGAGGGGGCATACGCAGCAGTAATCCCTCGTTTTATTATGGCTTTTTTAAAGGGAGAAGCATCCGTAATAGAAGGTGACGGTAACCAGACACGGGATTTTACCTATATCGAAAACGTTATCCAGGCAAACATCAAAGCTGCCACTATTAACCGAAAAGAAGCAGTCAATCAGATATATAATGTTGCCGTTGGAGAAAGCACTTCGATTATGGCGCTCTTCCAGCTTCTGAAAGAGCTCAGCGGTTCAGACCTTTCACCTCGCTTTATTGAAAGCAGAGTTGGTGATGTCAGAGACAGCCTGGCTGATATAGCAAAAGCCTCGAACCTTATCGGATATAATCCGGATGTACGCTTTGCTGATGGTCTCAGAAGGACATATAACTGGTTTAAAACGAAATACAATCTAACTGAATCAGAATAAAAAATGAAAGGAATTATCTTAGCCGGTGGGTCTGGCACCCGACTACATCCATTGACACTTGCAGTTAGTAAGCAGCTAATGCCGGTGTATGATAAACCCATGATTTATTATCCTCTTTCATGTCTGATGCTGGCCGGTGTCAGAGAAGTTCTTATTATTTCTACTCCCCACGATCTGCCCAACTTCCGTAAACTTCTCGGTGACGGGAAAAAACTGGGAATGTCTTTTTCATATGCCGAGCAACCTGAGCCCAACGGACTTGCACAGGCTTTTGTAATCGGAGAAAACTTTATTGGCAGCGATAAAGTTGCCCTGATTCTCGGTGACAATATTTTTTATGGATCCGGACTTAGTGAAACACTTTGCAAAAATAATGACCCGGATGGCGGAGTTATTTTTGCCTATCATGTTCAGGATCCGGAAAGATACGGAGTGGTCGAGTTTGACAAAGACAAAAAAGTAATTTCTATTGAAGAAAAACCCAAGCATCCTAAATCCAATTATGCTGTTCCGGGGTTTTATTTTTATGACAATCAGGTCATAGATATCGCTAAAAATTTAAAGCCCAGTGCTCGTGGTGAGTATGAAATAACCGATGTAAACAAGGCATATCTGGAAATGGGCAAGCTCCGCACCAGTATTTTAAGCCGTGGCACTGCCTGGCTCGATACCGGAACATTTGCTTCGCTGATGCAGGCCGGTCAGTTTGTACAGGTTATAGAAGAAAGACAAGGCCTGAAAGTAGGCTGTATTGAAGAAGTAGCCTATGCAATGAAATTTATCGATGCATCCCAGCTTGAAGAGCTTGCCACTCCTTTAATGAAGAGCGGATATGGCCAGTATCTGATGAGACTTATCAAAAAATAAAAGGGACCGGATGTCAAAACAGCAACCCGGATCATAGCAGGATACCAGCCAGCAAACCTGCTATTATAAGATAGGGAGCTGGTATTTTTGTATAAACCAGAAGGAGAAAAGTAATCAGACAGATTGAGAAATTAACAACTGCTATCTCTATTCCCTGACTAAGAAACGGCTGCATCAACTGCATGGCTGTTGCCAGGATAATTCCTCCGCTTGCGGCATTTACTCCTTCTAAAGAAGCTTTAACGGGGCGATACTTTTTTAACTTATCCCAGAAACGTATAATAAAAAATATCATAAGGGTGCCAGGTAGAAAAATACCTGTAGTTGCCACAAATCCCCCGATGATTTGGCCACCTATTCCTAATTCTCTCAGCGAAAGACTGCCTACAAAAGCACTAAAAGCAAAAGATGGCCCCGGAAGAGCTTGCAGCAAGGCATAGCCGGCAGTAAACTCCTCTTTAGACAAATATCCCTTGAAATCTACAAACTCCTTGTACAGCATTCCGCTCAGTGGTTGCCCACCCCCAAAAATATAGCTCCCGTTTCTGAAAAAATTCTCAAACAACCGAATCGGCTTATAATCCAGGATATGCCCCAGTAATGCAGCAGTTACAAATATTGACGCATACAAAATAAAGTTAGACCACTCGATCTTCCAGGGCAGTTTGTCTTCTTTGGGATGTTTGTTAAACTTTAATGCAGTCAGCGCTCCCGACACAATCAGAACCAGCGGAAATATGCCCGGATAATTAATGGAATAGCATAGCAGCGTAGAAATCGTAAATAAGATTACAGCCGTTTTTGTTGTCACGGCAGTCCTCACAATTTTGACAACAGCATACGCTACAAAGCTTACCGCCATAGGCTGAATGAATCTGGCAACTTCCAGTGAGCCTCTCAAATATTCGATCAATAAAGCCGCAGTAATCATAATCAGCGTTGCCGGCAGCATCCAGACCAGCAACGTCAGAAAAGCAAGCAGAGCCCCGCCTATTTTATACCCGACCGCAATCAGCGTCTGCGTACTTGCAGGTCCCGGCAAGATATTACAGAATGAATTTAATTCAATCAGATCAGCTTCGGAAATATAAGCTCTCTTTTCAACCAATACTTTATGAAAAAGCCCCAGATGCGCCAACGGCCCTCCAAAAGAAGTAAGGGACAACTGCCATACATCTCTTAGAAATATGATATAACGTACTTTTCTCAAGATGAAAGGGAGAACCTGTTTTGCCTGTTCAATTCAGTAAATTTAGAAAAATTTCAAACACTATTACATTGCCCGTGTTAAATATGTCACCGTACATATGATCAACAAAATGAAACACCTATTTATCTATCTGATTGGTATAAGCAGCATACTATATGCCTGTGATTCTCAAAAGAAAAAAACGGACACAGAGTCTGCCAGTCATCAGAATGCCGGCAAACTGATCCCTGACTCATCAAATGTTCTTGAAAAATAATGAGCCATATGTAGCGCTATATACCCCGGAACACACTCAGGAGCTAAAAGAGGGGACTTATATTGAGCTGTCATTTCTTTCCCGTTCCTATCATATAAGCATCAAACAGCCTGATGCGTACGTGCTTCGGAAAATAACCATCGGCAAGCCCAATGATCTGGATAAAATTGACATAAATGCCCCGCATATGTTCTATAGCCGACCCAAGGGAGAATACACCGGTTCCGGAGCTGACAAAATTGTTCTTGATTTCTATCTTGTCAATTCAGAGCTCTCACCTGACGGAAATAAAGTAATAGCAACAATAGATGGCACTGAGTTTATTATTAACAAATGGGCAGCATATCTGATCGAAGGATTGGACGATGGAGAACACAGTATCAAGCTTGAATTTGTTGATAAAGACAATAACCGGATTGAAAGTCCTTTTAACCCGGTTACACGAACAATTCAAGTTGCCCAAAAAGCAAAATCATAGCTATGATATATACTGCGGGGTGTTTTACACGGAATCACCCCGCAAAAAGCTCATCCAATACCTTCAAAGATCGCAACTCTCCGAAACTTCCGATATTTCTGCTATAAAAGTTGAGAATATATTCCAATGCTCTTTTTCTCTGGGTGTTGGAGTTAAATACAGATGTATGAGGTTCTGCCTGAATCAGGCGATCAATAAGCCTGAAATAATCATTCGATTCGTGGACAATATCAGAAGCGCTTTCCGGACCAAATCCAAGATGAAAGGACAAATGAATAAGGAACCAGATATGAAAATCAGGCTGGTAATCTTCCCGGTCCAGGTATATAATTCCGCTAAAAACATAAGAAAACAATGAATGATCAGCAGTCTCTTCCTTTAATACCTTCGTCAGTACTTCACTTATAAAAAGAGCCATACAGGATTTTCTTATATCAAAAGGGACAGACTGAAAGGGTATCGAGCATTTAACTTCCTGGATACGGCGTATAGTCTTCTCTTCTTTGAAGAAAAAAACCAGATCAAGGAAGGTCAACGGTTGAAACAATGCGACAGAAGTCAGACTTTTCCTGCTTCTTATCCCATTAATCAACATGGATTGTATTCCATAATTCTCTGTATAAATCCTGGCAATTATGGATGTCTCCTTGAATTTTATAAAGTTCAGAACTATACCTCTGGATTTTACCAGCATAGATGATTAGTCAATCAGTACAATTTTAGCAATATTTCCCTTGTCTCCGTGTATAGTCGCGGAAAATACAAGATAAACGCCACTTTGTGCCCGTTTTCCGTTATACTTATTTCCATCCCATACTGCTGTCCCTCCCGTAGCCACAGTTTCATACACCATATTGCCGTAAATATCCGTAATCTTAACAGAAGCATTTCTCGCCAGTCCGGATATTCCGATTAATCCATCATATCCGGACCGGACCGGATTTGGGAAAACCAATGCCTTGTTTTCTCCCTGCTCAGTCGCTTCCGTAGCACTACTTCTATAGGAATATACTCCGTAGTTAGTCACCATAAAAACGTCTCCGGTCATCCCGCTTACTTCTACATCTTTTATATCACTATCGGCTAAAGGACTGTTTCCCGCAGAGAAATATTCCAGTGCTTCTGACGCATCTTCATTAAAGAGCCATATCCCGTCATTGGTGGCAACCCATTTTCTGTTTGCGCCATCCACATCAATGTCATTCACAACTTTATCCATCAACAGAGGCAATCCATCATAGTATGGAACTGTTGCGTCTTCCGTAAAGACATCATTCTCCGCACGAAAAATAGCAATCCCTCTGTCTGTGCCAATCCAGACATTTCCATTAAGATCTACTTCGATTGAGCGAACAGTGGAATTAGGCAAATTGCCGGCTCCCTGATTGGCGCCAAGGTTCCGCCATGCTCTGCCCTGCTTTTCCGGATTATATACATACACTCCCGGACGCCCCCGAAGGGTAAACCAAAGATTATTCTTATGATCAATACGAAGATTGTACAAATAAACAGAACTGTTCAACCCGAAGTTAATGCTATAGGATGCCCATGATCCGTCTGGAGTCAGCTTATGAAAAAGTGGCGTAGCCTCATTCGCAATAACATTAGCAATCCATATATTACCTGCAGGATCCGATTCTGTTTCCGTAATACGAACATATCCCTGGCCAGGTACAGTGTTGAAAAGCGGGCTGTTCAGATCATCATATATTCGTATAACTTTTTGATCTTTAAACTCCACTACGCCCTTCCCATATGAAGCAATATAAAAGCTATTGGTTACATGCGAGTAGGCGATATCCACAAGATCATATATTCCTTCTGTAAAACTTCCTCTATAATGAGAAATATTTTTCCATCTATGTTCTGAAAACATATCAAAACCATTATAGCGGTACTGATTAGTTGTATTTGCATTATATCCACCAAAAAGAGCATAAATTGTCTTATTGGCATTAATAAGACGAAAAGGACTAGAAGCACTTATTGATGATAAGTCAATGAGATAATAATGAAGTCTATCTTCAAAACGGAGGAATCCTGCTCCTGAAGCTAACCATAAACCACTCTTCCCTTCTACAATATCATTGATCATCCCTGGAACAGGAATGGTATCAACACGCGCCCCGTCATAATCAAAAAAGCACTCATTCGAACCTACAAGAATTCTTTCATTCACAAGATTCATTCTGTTAACTTTTCTGCTTAAAGCGACCTCTTCCTGCCAATAGCCTTCTGCCAACTTATAAATACTTCCGGTTATTGTCGGATTTGATAATTGATCCGATTCATTATTGCAAAGGGCGTATATAGTATTATTCAACGCAAGTATACCAATGAAGCCAGTGGCATAAGGTATACCGTCTGACGATTTATAGAGATACCACGAGTTGTAGTCAAGTAAATTTGAGCTGATATCAGCCACAAGGATGCCTATGCCTGTAGCAATATATAATGAATCGTTGTATATACAGGAAGCGTTGACCTGAAGTTGTCCCGCTGTCGGGCTTATATTAATTGCAGCTTCTCTGATTTCATTCTTTTTAAGATCGAGCAGGACAAGACCAAAATCTGAAGATATATATGCAATTGATTCTTTTAAAGTTATATGATTTAGCTTTTTAGAACCAAGGACTGCATTGGAACGCTTGATATCGCTCACATTGACGAGACTATTCTTTTTTATCAAATCAATGTTACCGTTAGAGTACCCTATTACCGTAACCTCCTCTGAAAAGCTATGAGCAATACAACTGACTCCGACATCACTCAGTCCTTCATTTTTGGATAATGCTCTTGTCTCATTATCCTGCAGCGAAAATCTGAGTAAGGTTTCATTTGATCCTCCATATATATAGTTTCCGGTATTACAAACAGCTACAAAACCTGATGAGGCAGGATGTTGCCGCCAGTTCCCGATTGACACCCCTTGTCCGTACAGGGTTTGCCCCAGTAAGAGTAAAAAAAAATGAACTAAAAAACGCATAGATAGAGCAAATATAATTAGAAATATTGCAGTTCTGAGTTGATTTTATATATTTAACTCCTACATAAACGTTGTTGGATTATGAATTCTTTCGTTGATATAAGGAAAATATCTTCCTATAGTCTCGCTCTGTCTGAAAAACTTATAAATGAACTCTTTACTGTAAAGAACGCAATAAGCGGAGCAGAAATTAAACAGTTTACCCCCGTTCAGCAGATCAATCTCTTCATATTCAAAAATCTGTTTGAAAAATGGCAGGAAGAAGCGGGCAAGCTAAAAAGTCCTTATTTCGATTATGACCATGCTGAGGTACAAAGCGCCCTTCAGGCCTTTCTCAATACACTATCCAATCATATAGCCGTTTCAAAAGAGTTTTTCAAGCCATTACTTACCAAAGCGATTGAAGACACTCTTTATCTGGCAATGGCTCCGACTGAGTTTTTCAGACAGGATGTTATGTATCGCAAAGAAACATTCCTTGCAAACTTTGAAAAAAACAAGAAATTCATCCGGATCAATACAGCCTATCTTGCATCAATAGAAAAATATATATCCGAATTTCCCGAGCCTTCATGGCAGGAACTTGCCGATTATGTATCAACCCTTGGTTTTTCTCCTGAAGAAACAGATGTTTTATCCAGACTGAATGAATTATTGAAAATTGAACTCGATGATATTCTTCTACACCCCAGCATTGAGAGTGCCCAGAAGCCCGATGAGACATCTGCAGCCAATTCAGCCATTCCTCTGACAGAAGAAACTCCAGTTCAACAACATAAAGAAAATCAAATCTCTGAACCGGTCAATAATCATATCTCCTCACTCAATGAACGGTTTGTAAGGGAGGAAACAACCCTAAACGATCATCTTAAGACCGCTGAAGATGTCGTTTATAGTCCGTTGATGAAGATAGACGATCTTCGAAGTGCAATAGGCCTTGGTGAAAAATTTGTTTACATCAAGGAGTTATTTAACGATGATGTATCTGCCTACGCTGTGGTTTTATCGGAAATTGAGAAGAAGGATAATCTGGAGAGCGCTATGGCCTTTCTTCATGAGCAATGCTGGACCAAATACAGCTGGAATATAAGCAACATACACCTTCAGGAGTTTATATCCTTGGTAGAAAGGCGCTTTGGCAGCTATAACCACCGGACAAACAGATCAGAAATCTGATTTTCAGGCTTTTTCTCATCCGACCAGGCTCTATTCCGCAGATAAATGAATCATTTTCTTCAAAGCTTGCGGAAAATATAACCCGGTAAGTTTTATATTTTGTATTAATGCCATAACTGCTGCTTTCTATGAGCATCCAGCTTAAGAAATACAAACAGGAGGATAGTAAAACCTAACAGTGAAGATCCGCCGTAACTGATAAACGGTAAAGGGATTCCGATAATCGGGAATACACCGATGGTCATGCCTATGTTTACCATGAAATGGAAGAAGAAAATCGAAGCCACCGAATATCCATAAATTCTTGAAAACCTATCCTTCTGCCTTTCTGCCAGATTAACAAGACGGCAGATAAAGATCACATAAAAGAGAATAAAAACCGAGCTTCCTATCCAGCCATATTCTTCACCAATAGTACAAAAAATAAAATCCGTACTTTGTTCAGGTACAAAATCAAACTTTGTCTGAGTTCCTTTCAGAAAACCTTTTCCGGTTAATTCTCCGGACCCGATTGCTACTTTGGATTGATACAAGTTCCAGCCGATTCCTTTTATATCGCTTTCCGGATCAATCAGCGCCTTGATCCTGTTTTGCTGATGCGGTTGCAGCACATCGTTGACAAAGAAGTTTACGCTAAATATGACTCCGACACAAAGCGCATAAACTCCGGCAACAATAAAAGCCTTCTGATAGACTGGCCGCTTTCGGGCATTTTTCTTTCTTAGCTCCAGTAAAATGACACCAAGAATAAAAAAAGCAAATATTCCAAGGGTTCCCATCAGATAATATTTGTCAAACATCAACGTCATGACAAATAAGGCTATGGAAAGAATACCAAATACTAATATATATGGAGACAAGCCTTCCCTGTATAAAACAATAACAAAAGCTGCCAGAACCAGCATGGTTCCGGTTTCATTCTGGGCAATGATTATTATTGCAGGAAGTCCTATTATAGCTCCTATCACCAGCCTTGTTTTTATCTGATTAAATTTCACATTTATATCCCCGAGATAACGGGCCAGGACCAGTGCTGTAGCAAACTTTGCAAATTCGGCCGGTTGTAAGCGAATGGGGCCAAGAACAAGCCAGGAGCGGGACCCTTTAATATCCGGTGCCAGGACAAAAGTTGCCAGGAGCAAAAAAATGACTATACCATATAGTACAAAAGCAAATGAATTATAGAACTTATAATCTACCACCATAATCATTAAAATAGTGACGGAAGAAAGTCCGATCCACATAAGCTGCTGCCCGGCTCTGGATGAGCCGGAAAAAGGACTGATATAAGCCTCCGGATCATATACCGCAGCATAAATATTCAGCCAGCCAAAGAATACAAATATTGTATAAAACCCAACGGTCAGCCAGTCTATACTCTTAATTAAATTTCCTTCACTTCTCACAGTAAATCTTCTTTTCTGTTTGAAACAATAGCTGTATTTCCTACATAAGCCGGAGAGCCTGCTTTCTGAACAGGATCAGAAAGATCTTTAACAGCTGTTCGTAACGGAGACTTGCTCTCCTCTTCCTTCCCATAAAAACGCTTATCCAATATGTATTTTTCCAGATGTGGTCTTGTAATTGTATCTGTCAGATATTTTTCAATCATCAAACTCGCAATAGGAGCAGCCCATGTTCCCCCGAATCCTGCATTTTCGACAAAAACAGCAATCGCAATTTTCGGATTATCCTTAGGTGCAAACGCTATAAAAACAGAATGGTCTTCTCCGTGCGGATTTTGTGCTGTTCCTGTCTTTCCGCAAATTTGTATGTGCTTGATTCTGGCTCTTGCAGCAGTTCCGGCATTGACTACATCTTCCATACCATCGACAATCGGCTGATAAAATTGCTGATCTATACCAACATCATGGCGTACTTTATACTGAGACAACGGACCGTTATCCCCAATAGATTTTATCAGATGAGGCGTATAATAATGCCCTCTGTTTGCTATAATAGCTGCAAGATTTGCCATTTGGATGGGTATTGTTCCGATTTCTCCCTGGCCAATACTTAGTGAATAAATTGTCGAAAATTTCCAGCGTAAATCTCCATATACCCGATCATAGTATCTGTTACTTGGTATAATTCCTGATTTTTCGTTAGGCAGATCAATCCCGAGCCGTTCTCCAAAACCAAACTTTTTAATTTTGTCATACCACATATCATAGCCAATCTCAGCATCTTTAAATTTGTTCGGATCCTTTCCTCTTTCAATCAGATTTTTAAATACCATATAATAGTACGGATTACAAGAGTGCTGCACAGAACCTCTTACATCAAGCGGCGATGGATGCGGGTGGCAATTGACCAGTGACCGGTTGCACGGAAATCTCGTATGAGGATTAATAACTCCCTGATCCATACCAATTAGTGCCTGAGCAATCTTAAAGATAGAACCCGGAGGATACATAGCCATTAAAGGACGGTTGAATAAAGGTACAAGAGAATCTTTCTGAAGCTGCAGAAAGTTCTTGCCAAATTCTCTGCCTGTCAATATATTAGGATCATATGAAGGTGCGGAAATAAAGCTCAGGATCTCTCCTGTAGCAGGCTCAATTGCCACAACTGAACCAACCTTGTATGCCATTAACTTTTCACCATATTCCTGAAGAGCTATATCTATTGAAGATATCAGATTTGTTCCCGGAATAGAGAGTGTATCGTGCTCACCTTCGTTGAATGGTCCTTTTTCGACCCCACGCACATTCACCATTACATACCGCGCTCCCCGCTTGCCTCTCAGATAAGTTTCATACGAAGCCTCCAAACCGTTAATACCTATATAATCACCCTGTTGATAGTACGGCTCCTGTTGATTTTCCAGCTGCCTTTTACTAATCTCTCCGATGTAACCCAGCGCATTGGCAAGGCTTTTATGTGAATAAGACCTTACAGTTCTTTTCTGCGGATAGAAACCTTTATAGTCTACCAGAAAATCCTGAACTCTGGCAAAGTCTTTCATCGAAAGCTGCTTTAGAAAGGCAGAGGGCTTGTCGCGTGAGAATTTTTTGGCTTCCATTACTTTCATCTCAAACTCTTCATGAGTAATCCCGAAGCGACTACAAAACATGGCTGTATCCCCGACCCTGAGCTCTCTCGGAACAACCATTAAGTCAAAAACAGGTGTATTATATACCAGCAGCTTACCATTCCTGTCAGAAATAAGGCCACGGTACGGATAGTCAATAATGCGCCTCTTAACATTATCCTGGGAAGCAAACTTATAGGAAGTATCCAGGATCTGGAGCGAAAACAACTTCAATATATACACCAAACCCACCAGAATGAATGCAAACTGGATGATATTTTTACGGTTACCAAGCATTAATTCTTTCTGGGAGACTGAATAAGGTATTGAACAAGAATTATCATAACTAACGAGAACACTGAACTTGCTAGTATCTTTTCAATAGTCAAAAAAAGTGAGTTATACCCCAGAGACCATATAAAGAACAGTGCTGTATGGTGCACCACAATCACAACAGCAGCATATGATAAGAACCACTGTACTCCAAGAGAGCCAATAGAAATGATAACACCCTCATCATATCCGCCGCGGGGAGTAAGCAGATTAATAATATATGGTCGCAGGTAGGCAACCAAAACCGTTGCAAACGCATGAATTCCGGGAGAGTTATAAAACACATCCACAAATAATCCGGTCCCGAAACCAATTAAAATCAGCAAAACATGAGGCGTCTGGTAGGGAAGCATCATTATGAATGTAATGTATATAAAACATAACGCCCGGCCATCAAATAAGGCCAGATGCAGAAAAAGCAGCACCTGTAATGCTACAAACAATATGAAGTAAAGACTATATGTAATTATCTGGCCTGCTCTGGTCATATTATTTACTTTATGACATTTTCAAGCGAATCCCGTTCTGCCCGAAGATTATTTTTTATTATATAAACATAGGACAACGCTGTAAAATCAGTTGAGAAGTTCAACTGAATATCATAGTCCGAGCTACCCTCTCCAAGCGTAAATTCTCCTATTGTTCCGATCATCACCCCCTCAGGGAATACCGCATTATATTCGCTTGTAACGACAGAATCTCCCTGAGCAATCTTGTGATGCCTGACCACATGCAATACTTTTCCTTCTCTCGGGTCCAGGCCATCCCACACAACAGTTGCATCGATATTACCATTTTTGATACGGGAAGCTACATTCATACCACTGTGCAGCATTGACACAACCGTACAGAAATGCTTCGATACAGTTTTTACTCTGCCCACCAGACCATCTGGTCCAACCACGCCCATATCCGGCATCACACCATCCAGGGTACCTTTATTCAGAGTCAGAAAGTTTTCGGGAAGACGCGTAGTATTTTTAACTACCCGGGCTGGCAGATATCCATACTGTATTGTGGAAGTTGTATCCGTCAATATATTTTCAGAGAGATTTTTATTCTGCCGGATATGATTAAGCTGGTTGAGCAAATCAGCATTCTGGGCAGCAAGCTCTTCGTTTACCTTATTCAGGCTAAAATAAGAAGAAACATTCTGCTCCAGAGAAAGTACGCCTGCTACGTAATAATTGGATGTATTAAAGAAAGCAGCTCCCTGATATGTATTGAAAGAGACAATCATCCATATACAGAGTACTTCTATCAGAAAGAATGACAGAAAAGCCCGGTACCTGTATATAAACTCAAATATTCTGTACATTTAATCAGGTCATCAGAACAGCCTTGTAATTCTTTATGTTTTTTATGGCCATCCCGGTACCTCTTACAACAGCCTTTAGCGGATCTTCCGCAACGTGAATGGGAAGCTTTGTTTTTAAAGCCAGACGCTTATCAAGGCCTCTGAGCAATGCACCGCCACCGGTAAGGTGAATACCATTATCATAAATATCGGCAGACAATTCAGGAGGCGCTATTTCCAGCGCTTTCAGAACAGCCTCTTCTATTTTCGAAACGGATTTATCAAGTGCAAATGCTATTTCAGAGTATGAAACTTTTATTACTTTGGGTATTCCCGTCATCAAGTCTCTTCCTCTGATTTCATAATCCTCCGGCGGACTATCAAGTTCAGTCAGCGCAGAGCCAACCTCCATCTTAACTCTTTCGGCAGAACGTTCTCCGATCAGCAGGTTGTGCTGTCTTCTCATATAGTCAAGGATGTCCTTGTTGAAAACATCACCGGCAACTCTGATAGACTGCTCACATACAATTCCGGACAGAGCAATCACTGCAATTTCTGTTGTACCACCGCCAATATCCACAATCATGGATCCGATTGGCTGTTCAATATCAATACCAAGGCCAATCGCAGCAGCGATTGGCTCATGGATCATATATACTTCTTTTGCTCCGGCATGTTCGGCCGAATCCCTTACAGCTCTTTTTTCCACTTCGGTAATACCGGAAGGAATACAGATTACCATACGGTGTGAGGTGGTTCCGAAAAGCTTCTTGCCATTATCTATCATCTTAATCATACCTCTGATCATGTGCTCGGCAGCATGGAAATCTGCAATAACACCGTCTTTGAGCGGCCTGATGGTTTTTATGTCTTCATGCGTCTTTTCATGCATCTGCATTGCTTCACGTCCGATTGCCAGCACCTTGCCATTAATCTTATTCAGAGCAATGATGGAAGGTTCGTCCACCACAATCTTATCTTTATAGATAATCAACGTATTAGCTGTACCCAGGTCAATTGCGATATCGCTGGTAAAAAAATCAAACATGCCCATTTTTTAACGAGGTATTTATTACTGATGATAATAATGATGAAAGTTACAAATAAGTTTCCAAAACCTAATTTTTTAACAATACTTTTAGTGCTTGAAGTGCCTGAAGCCGGTAAAGACCATTGACATTCCATGCGCATTGCAATAGTCGATGGATTCCTGATCCTTCACTGAGCCGCCCGGCTGAATTACACTTCGTATACCTGCCTGATACGCAATTTCTACACAATCAGGGAAAGGGAAGAAAGCATCCGAAGCCATCACTGCTCCGTCTGACAGATCAAAACCAAAGCTTTTTGCCTTTTCAATAGCCTGTCTCAACGCATCCACTCTGCTTGTCTGCCCCACTCCGCTGGAAATCATTCTATCCTCTTTGGCAAACACGATCGTATTGGATTTTGTATGCTTGCAAACGATCGCAGCAAAAAGCAACGCTTTCTTTTCTTCAATACCCGGCTCCGTTTCAGTAACCGTTTTCAGATCAGCAAAATCTTCTGTTTTGCTATCCTTATCCTGCTCTATGACACCGTTTAGAAGCGTTCTGAACTGCTTTTGAGGAAGCTGCACTTCTTTTCTTTTTAAAAGTATCCTGTTCTTCTTGGACATTAAGAGCTCCAAGGCATCCTGCTTGTATGCAGGGGCAATCAGCACTTCAAAAAACAATTTATTCAGCTCTTCCGCAGTTTCAGGATCAACTTCTCTGTTGGTAATTATAACACCACCAAAAGCAGAAACCGGATCTGACTCCAGCGCTCTCAGATAGGCATCCTTAGGCTTATCAGCTATCGCAACACCACAGGCATTGTTATGTTTCAATATTGCATAGGCAGGTTCTCTGAACTCATCGATCAGAGCAACTGCTGCATCAATATCAATAAGGTTATTATACGAAAGTTCTTTACCATTTAGTTTCAAAAACATGGCATCAAGATCTCCGTAAAATGTACCTTTCTGATGTGGATTCTCCCCATAACGCAGTGCTTTCGAATGACGTATGCTGGTTTTCAGGGAACTAATATTTTCTGTATTATTGAAGTAATTAAAAATAGCCGTATCATAATTGGATGACACGTCAAAGGCACAGGCTGCAAAATATCTTCTGTCAGCCAGATCTGTTGCCCCTTCTTTTTCTTTCAGCAACTCTTCCAGAGTTCCGTATTGCTCACGTCCCGATATGATAACAACATCCTGAAAGTTTTTTGCTGCTGCTCTGATAAGCGATATCCCGCCGATATCGATTTTCTCTATTATATCTGCCTCTCCCGCTCCTTTGGCAACCGTCTCTTCAAAAGGATATAAATCAACAATGACAAGATCAAGATCCGGAATCTCATATTGCTCTACCTGACTCTGGTCATCAGCAAGATCTCTTCTGTACAGTATACCACCAAAGATTTTGGGATGCAGTGTTTTTACTCTTCCGCCCAGAATCGATGGATAGGAAGTCAGATCCTCTACTGCTGTAACCGGGATATCTAACTCTTCGATAAACTTCTGCGTTCCGCCGGTACTGTATATATGTACTCCATTGGCATGCAATAATTTAACCAGCGACTCCAGATTATCTTTGTAATAAACGGATATTAGTGCTGACTTAATCTTCTTCCTGTTCATTTTATCTCTTTACTTTACTTTCTGTTATTACCTTGTCAATAATTACCGGAAAATGCTCATGTTCCAGCCTGTGAATTTTTTCAGCAAGACTTTCCGGAGTATCACCGGGCTCTACCAGACACTTTGCCTGATAAATCATTTCACCTTCATCATATTGTTCGTTTATATAATGAATCGAAATACCTGATTCTTTTTCTTTTGCAGTAATCACTGCCTGATGCACTTTGCTTCCGTACATTCCTTTTCCTCCATAGGCAGGCAGCAGCGCCGGGTGAATATTTATAATCCGGTCAGGATAGTTTTTCAACAGGTTTTGCGGGATTAGCCAGAGAAAACCAGCGAGAACAATCCAGTCAACCGAATTTTCTTTAAGATACTCCAAAACTCTGTCAGAAGAAAAAAAATCTTCCCTGCTAAACACAAAGGTTGGGATGCCCAACCTCTTTGCCCTTTCCAGCGCATAGGCATCAGGACGATTAGCAAGAAGCACTTTGACCTTAATATCCTGCCTTTGTTCAAAATATTCAATAATTCTCTGTGCATTTGATCCGGAACCAGATGCAAAAATTGCTATATTAGCCTGGTGATCACCCATGTATTAATTGCTATGAAGAGGGAACCAATTTTTAAGCCGCAAATATAACCAAGATTAGGTAAAAATCATGCTTGCGACCCCACAGATCATGATTAACTTCGCCAGGAGACTTAAAAATTTAAAGTCTTTGCGGGTATCAGCCCGAACAAGCATTACAGTGAATAAAATAAGCGGACAGACAACGAATATGCCATATATAGCCAGTAGCAAAGGATTATACCTGCTTCCTGTAAAAATCATGGCTCCCAGCAACAGTAACTCTACCAGATAAACCACTTTCTTGGCCGACCGTATGCCATATCTGATCGGAAGAGTATCACAGCCGAAATTCCGGTCTCCTTTTACGTCCTCAATATCCTTGATTATTTCGCGTATCAGTGAAAGCAAAAAAGCAAGCGAAGAATAAGCCAGTATAAGATGGCTATAGGGTACCCTGTATATATACCCAACCATAAAAACCGTCAGACCGGTTAAAAAAGCAACAATCAGATTTCCGGTCAGAGGAAGACGCTTTAAAAAATTGGAATACCACCAGAGTAAAATAATAGCGCAAAAGTGAATAGCTGCCACTTCCAAGCCCAGCATAAATGATATGCCGAGCCCGGCCATATTGAGTATCAGGTGAACAAACATTGCATGTCTTCTGGGCAATGTCCGCCCGACAATCAGCCTGTGCGGTTTATTGATGATATCAATTTTTACATCGTAATAATCATTGATAACATATCCGGCTGCCGCAATCAGAACAGTACTTACTATCAGCAGATGCAGCCTGGGATCAAGATAATAACTCAGCCATTCCTCCTTTGGACCGATCAGAAATACGGCTACACAAAACTGCGTCACAGCCATAATAAACAGATTGGGCAATCGGACCAGACGGGACGCAGCCTGTGGATATAAAACGAGATACCTTACTGCCTGTGACTGCATGAAAAGGACTATTTTATTACCAGTTTTCGATAAGCCATTTCTCCTGAGCCTTCATTGTTTTTTCTATCACATCACGTACAGCGCCTCTTCCGCCTGCAAAAGGACTTATATACTGACATACAGACTTTATGTCTTCTGCCGCATCATTGGGACAGGCAGATATACCCGCCAGCCGGAGCATTTTCAGATCAGGAATATCATCTCCCATATACAGTATCTGGGATGTGTCCAGCTGCTTGTCTTTCTTGTATTCATTAAACACCGAGATTTTATCCTTCACTCCCATGAATATGTCCCGTACACCAAGAAACTCAAGGCGTTTTTTTACCCCTTCCTCAAATCCTCCGGTTATAATAATTACATGATAACCATTCTGAACCGCCTTTTCGACCGCGTATCCGTCCTTGATGTAAAAATTTCTGGCATGTTCTCCAGTCTTATAGGCAATGATACTCCCATCGGTAAGTACGCCGTCCACATCAAAAATAAACGTATTTATTTTACTAAAATCCACCATAAGAATCTTCTAGAGAAATAAGTAACCGACAATCGTATTAAATTAAGCAATAATATTTATTAAAAGAAAGCAGAGGTATTCCCATAGGAAGACAAAATACTTTCTGTCATCGTCCTGTATATTTTTTCTGCATGCTTATTATCAGACAGCAGGTCAAGATGAGCAGCGATTGTTCCCATATCATTTCGGACAGCAGGTCCGGTCTGCGACAATAATGCACCGGACGCAAATGCCTTGTTTATTGTCTCTTTTATCAGACTTTCCAACATAGAGAATGAAGTGCCCTCCTGCTCAAGTATACTTTCGGTAATGGACAGCAGATGATTGATAAAATTATTGGCAAAAACTGCTGCCAGGTGAATTTTCTTTCGTTGCTCAGAAGTCAGTACACTCATCCTCCCGGACAACCTTTGTGCTGCTATTGCTATTTGCCTGCCGGCGTAGTCGTCATTGGCCTCTGTCAGCATAGGTATCGCGGAAAAATCTACCGACCTGCTTCTGGAAAATGTCTGCAACGGATAAAGCACACCAAAATGCTTAAATCCGTTAAGCAGATCTATCGTTGCACTGCCACTGGTATGAACCACTACTGCCTCATCCGGGATCAGCAACTGCCCGGTAACTGCCGGAATGGCATCATCGGGAACGCAAAGCACAAAAAAAGTGGAATGACTCTGACTGAAATCAAGATCATCTACAGCCTTACAGTCCGGGATTCGTCCCGATGACTGTATAGCTGTTTCTATATTTCTCGAATATACTTCATTAACCTGAAAACCGGCATCATAAAATGCCTTTGCCATATGCCAGCCTACATTGCCCGCTCCGATTATGGTAATTGCAGGTAATTGCATTTACGTATCTATATAACCGGCTGGTATGAATGTTTTGAAGCTTTATCAGCACTACCAGAGTTCTGACCTTCATTATCTTTCATCTTTCTGAAATCACCGGCTCTTCGCACAATCGCAATAGTCATTCCGATCATCAATACGATGGTTCCGATCCATAAAATGTTAATCAGCGGCTTTTCTACCACCTTAAGAATAATGAAATCCTTTTGGGTTGTACTTTGTGTGAATGTAAAAACTCCTGATTCCGGGTCAATACCAACAAATTCAATTTTCAGTCCAAGCTCCGGTAAGACCTCCGGAATATGTCCAATCATAATGTCTTCTTCCCCAAAAAGATTTTTAGTCACCTTTATGACATATTTCGGATACATTTCATAATGATCTTCTTTTCCCATCAGTGTAAAATGCGCTTTTACAGCTCCGTCACCAGGTCCCAGATTCAATCCGGGAATATCTGTTTCCTTCACAACACTATTGAAGATTACTATGTAGTCATTAATAAAGAGGGTATCACCGATTTTTGCTCTGAATGTCTCCGGTTCCGACCATTCTCTCTTTTCTTCATCCAGAAAAGAGGTGATATGCGTATAAAAGTCTCTGCCTGCAAATCGTCTGATATCGGGTGAAACTACTTTGCCCATAGACTCGTTGGCCTGAATACGCGGATAAAGAGAAAAAGCTTCTGAACTATCTTTCTTTACATACTCTACTTCAAAATAGGTATTCTCAGGATGGAGCATTACCGTATCTCCTTTTTCGAAATACGTTTTAGTACGATGTTTTAAATCATTTATGACAATCGCTTCTCTTGAGTCAGGAAATACGAATAGATCTTTTGCATTGACATATCCGGGAAATCCGGCTACCTCAAACCGGCTGCCTTTATAGGTAAGAATATAATCCTGCATCTGAGCCGGCTCCTCACGCCACAACAGGATATTCTCGGTATTAAATGCTTCATCCGCATCTTTAGAGAATAGCAGTCCCGAATGATTTAATGAAATCACTTTGGAATATCCGGATGAAAACAATACTCCGATCAGCATCAGCGCCATACCTATGTGAGTAACAGCCCCTCCGGAAAGTCTGATATTTTTGCTGACAAACAGGTTGACCAGTATTCTTCCGTTGGCAACCAGGCTGAAAATCGCAAAGCTCCACAGGAGAATAAATTTGATTTTCTTGGATATATAATCCTTATCCTGGATAATGGCAGCGTCAAACGCTTTTAAATCTACGAATAGTATCACCAGGGTAGATAAAAGAATGCTTATAATAACCGGAGTATAAAGTGAGGATAGAAACTTTTTCCGGTCCATCTTTTTCCACCAGAAAAACTGTCCTATACCGGAGAGAACAGCAATAAGCATCGCAAACCATATCTGCCAGTTTGTATAAAACACAACCTGATCGGCCGGAGGCGCCATATTGGAAACGATACCGAGATCTTTCAGAATTGAGTTAAAGAACGGGATGGAAGTTGGCAGGATAACCTGAAATGCCGCAAGACATAATATGGTAACCCCTATAAAAATCCAGAACTCTCTTGAATAAGTTGATAATTCCTTTTGTGTTGACGGAATATGCTTCCATGAACGAATGATCAGAAACAACGAAATCGCGGTAAATGCGCCCAGGTATAAAAACAACTGATTCTTTAATCCCAGATCTGTAAAGGAATGGACGGAAGCCTCGCCCAATACTCCGCTTCTGGTGAGATAGGTGGAGTAAAGAATAAGCAGAAATGAGACAATAACAAGGATCACCGATGTCTTCAGCGCCGAATTACTATTCTTATAGCTGATCATCGTATGTATGCCGGCTATAAGGATAAGCCAGGGTACATAAACTGCATTCTCAACAGGATCCCAGTTCCAGTAGCCACCGAAGTTGAGCGTTTCATACGCCCAGTACGCCCCCATAAGAATGCCGGCTCCCAAAACAAGCGCTGCAAACAGAGACCAGGGCAGAGCAGGCTTTACCCAATCCTTGTATTTGCCCAGCCACAGCCCGGCTATACAGTAGGCAAAAGGAACAAGAGTAGCCGCAAAACCAAGGAATAATGTAGGCGGATGAATAACCATCCAGTAATTCTGTAAAAGCAGGTTCAGTCCGCTGCCGTCTTCCGGTATAAAATCGGGATTGCTTTTGTAAACCGGTATATCTCCCATATATTCTTTGAGCAGAATAAAAGGAGAGCTTCCAATCTTAATATCCGCAAAAGGAATCACGGCACCGAGGATCATGGAAGCGAGAAATGCCTGCACAAGACAGAAGACCACCATTACCGGAGCCTCCCAGACATTGTTTACTTTAATAAGGATTGCACCAAGCAGAACATGCCAGAAGATCCACAGCAGGAAGCTTCCTTCCTGACCTTCCCAGAAGCAGGATATCATATAATACCAGGGCAGATCATTGGATGAATGGCTCCAGGCATAATGGTATTCATAGTAGTGATTATATATGATCGTGTAAAGGCATACAACGATTCCGATTACAGCAAATCCGTGAATACCAAAGGCTATACGCGAAAAAACCTTCCAGCTTTTGATTTCATCTGCTTCGGAAGGTTTCTCTTGCTCCAGTCTGGTTGCACGTATATAGCCTATTGTTGCAATTATAGCAGTGATAAAAGACAGAATAACGAATATATGCCCCCAGTTTCCTATTCCTTCATGTACCATTACAATTAGATTTTATTTTCCTGATATTTGGACGGGCATTTCAAAAGAATCTCATCTGCCACAAATGTTTTGTTACGTACGGAGCCAATAACTACTACCTGCTCGGACTTTTCAAAATCCTGTGGCTTGGGATTGAAGTGAACTACTTCCCTTTCTTCATTATTGTTGTCTACCAGTATAAAAACAAAGTAGTTAGGATCCATGACCGGATTATACATCATGCCAACAATCTCACCGTCCTCGTTCTTCTTTAATTTGCCCACCACGTGAATCTTATTTTTATTACCTTTTTCCGCCATGGCATAGGCCTCCCTGAAGCTTACATACTGACTCGCGCTCCCGGCAGTGGATACTATAACTCCGATGGAAATGGCAATGGCAACAATTGCAATTATGTATGAGAGTTTCATAATATGATTACAGGTTTCCTTTTTCTTTTTCGATCATTGATATTTTGCGGTCCAGGCTGATGAGATATAAAATAAGCCCTATGAAAACAATGAGCACAACAGCCACTACCACATATATTTTACCTTCGGCGCGCATCTGATCGGCCATTTCAACATCCGAATGATCCATAATCTGGGCAAAGACATTCATTGCAGAGAAAACGGAGAGTAAGACAATTAGTATAAATCTTTTCATTATGCTTTTTATTCAATGCCATATATTCGGTTTCTGACCAGCCGTATTCTCACTCTGAGTGAGCTGATCCATACTCCCAGCAATGTAAAACCCAGAATAGAAGGGTAAAACAACAAGCGCATTCTGGAATCCAGATCATATGCATTAAAGCCCGGATTTCCTCCGTTACCCGGATGTAACGAATCGGTAAGCCTCGGAAGTATAAACAGCAAAGCTATCAGAGCCGGAAAACTGAAAATATTATATATCGCACTTATACGTGCCCTCTGCTGATCATCTGTAAATGATCCTCTGAGAACAAAATAAGCCAGATAAATAAGCAAGCCGATCGCCGAAGCATTCTGCTTGGGATCTCCGCTCCAGTATGAGCCCCAGGTATACTGTGCCCAAACCATTCCGGTCAGCAGCCCCAACACGCCAAAAACTATGCCGGTATTTGCATATTCCGCTGCCTGGATGTCAGATTTTGCATTGCCCTTTGCCAGATAAATAACTGAAAAAATAACCGAGATCAGCAGGGAAATAATCATTCCGAACCACATCGGCACATGAAAGTACAGATTACGAATACTTTCATTAAGAATATTGAGCTTGGGGACATCAAACATAAAGCCGCCGATAATGACATATAATAAAATCAATATGGCAAGCAATTTCCACCAGGTAAGTTTCATATTGAGTATATCTGTTTGAGGGCTGTAGAATTCAACGAAAATTTGAATTTTAACTTCTCCAAAGGTAAGGAAATAAAACATAAGAAACGGCAGCAAGCATAACATTTACTGACATCAATGTTACAATCTCATCATAGCTGACGGAGCGTGCCAGTCCGTCAATCGAATTCTTTGATAAGCGGATAAGCATGAGCAGCATAGGCAAAATAACGGGAAAGCTCAGGATCGCCATCAGAGAGGCTCCGGCTGCCGCTTTATAGGCAATTCCTGATATAAGAGTAAGGGTGGATGAAAAGCCTGTCGCCCCCAGCAATATGGCCAGAAAAAAGAAAGTCATATCTTCTACAGGATTTCCCAGCACCATACTGTAAAACAGAAGAGCTGTGACCGAAAAGACAATCATCAGCAGACTATTGTAGACCATTTTTGCAAGAATAACCGCCTGAGGCGAGGCCAGTGTATAGTAATAAAAATGCCTGCCTTTCTGCTCATCCGCAAAACTTTTTGCCATCGCATTGATTGAAACAAAAAGCATAATAATCCAGAAAACCACATTCCATGTAATAGGTGAAAGTTCATTGGATCGTACTCCGAAACTCAGATAGCAGACAAAAATAGTGGAGCCTATGTACAAAAGTATACTATTAAATGCCAGACGCTGCCTCCATTCCAGCATCACTTCCTTCAAAAGCAGGTTCCAGAAGTTCTTCATGAATCTAAAGTTATGTTGAAAATTGCTACATTCAATCATCTATTGTTAAAAAAATCTGCTAATTTTAGAACCTTTGAAAGCAATGAAAAAAATAATTCCGATACTGACATTCATCCTTCTTTCTCAAACTGGGTTCAGCCAGTACAATGAATATGAAGCTGCCGAAGTCAGACAGCCTGACGCTGGTGTCAAAACCGTTGTCCGGGTCAATCTATTCGGTTCTATGGCCGGGAGCTTTACCGGCGAGATTGAACGTGTTATTAATAAGCGTTTTTCTGTACAGCTGGCTGTGGGCTATCGCAGTCTTAATCTTACACCATTCTTTGTAAATACCGATGTGGCTGACCATGTCAGTTTTTATCAGCGTGGATTTACTTTTGTCCCGCAAATGAAATACTACTGGACCCATTTCTCTAAAAAGCTGAAGAATCCGATAGGCGCCTATATTGCTCCCTATATGCGAATCGGTCAATATGACTTTGAGCTGAAAGATGATCTGCTCGATGGCAAATATGATCTGACGTATGATCTTACCGCTATTAGTGGCGGACTTGTTTTCGGCTTTCAGCTTATTGCAGGAAAACATTTTGCTCTGGATGCCTTTTTCGGTCCGCAGGTAAAGCACAAGAAGGTCAGTAATGAGCGCTGGAGATATCCATCTTCTTCTGATGATGGTGTAGTTACATTAAAGAGATCTGTTATGACGTTTGAGCCCAGAGTTGGTCTTACCGCAGGAATTGCATTTTAATCACGATAATAGTAAAGAAAGATTCGTTCTGATAGATATATGAAAGAAAAGATAGAAAGAGTCCTGACTGAAGTTGAGGAATTTAGAATAGAAGACAAAGAACAGCTGGAACAGTTTCGATTGAAATTTCTGATCAAGAAAAGTGAGCTTAATGAGCTTTTCACAGAACTTCGCAATGTCCCGGCAGAAGACAAGCGAATGGTCGGGGCCGAACTGAATAATCTTAAAAATACCGCTCAGAATAAATTCAAAGAGGCCTCGGAAGCAATTGAAAATAATACAGACAATGTCACTGCTGACATTCCTGATCTTACGCTTCCGGTTATACCGAATGAGCTCGGCACAAGACATCCTCTCACTCTGGTCAGAGAACGCATTATTGAGATTTTTTCCCGAATGGGATTCAATCTGTCAGACGGCCCCGAAATTGAGGATGACTGGCATAACTTCACTGCTCTGAACTTTCCTGAAAATCATCCCGCAAGGGAAATGCAGGACACCTTTTTTCTTGAGAAAAATCCGGATATCGCCTTAAGGACACACACCTCGTCTATCCAGATAAGGGTAATGGGGAAAAAAAAGCCGCCGATACGCACTCTTGCACCCGGCCGTGTTTTTCGTAATGAGGCTATCTCGGCAAGAGCTCACTGTGTATTTCACCAGATTGAAGGGTTTTATATTGATGAGAAAGTAAGTTTTGCAGATCTTAAGCAGACTCTATATCACTTTGCCAAAGAACTATTTGGCGAAGATACTAAAATCCGTTTCAGACCTTCGTTTTTTCCGTTTACAGAACCAAGTGCGGAGATAGACATAAGCTGTCTGCTTTGTAAAGGAAAGGGCTGCACAGTTTGTAAACACAGCGGCTGGGTAGAAATCGGCGGTTCCGGTATGATTGATCCCAATGTGATGGAAAACTGTGGCATTGACTCCCGGAAATATTCAGGTTTTGCATTCGGAATGGGAGTTGAGAGAATTACTATGCTAAAATACCAGATCAAAGATCTTCGTCTGTTTACCGAAAACGATGTTCGCTTCCTGAAACAGTTCAGGCATGTAATGTAACGGTTTCCAGCGCTTATTTATCTTATAAATAAAAAAGACTGTTCCCAATGACAGTCTTTTTTATTTACATTCCAGCCAAGGCCAGACTGCTACAGTATATCTTTTATAATCTGCTCTACACTAACTCCTTCTGCTTCAGCCCTGAAATTCCGCACAATACGATGGCGTAGAATCGCCAGCGCCACATCCTTTACATCCTCTTTGTCCGGTGAATATTTACCTTTGAGTAAGGCATTGCATTTGGCTCCCAGTACAAGATATTGAGAAGCTCTGGGTCCGGCCCCCCATTCCAGATACTGGTTCGCCATTTCCGAAGCTTTTTCCATTCCTGGCCGTGTTTTGTGTACCAGTTCCACCGCATACTCAACTACATTATCCGCTACCGGAACCTTTCTCACCAGGTCCTGAAAATAGATAATGTCAGAGGCGCTCATTACAGGCTTAATATCCTGTTGCAAACCGGAAGTTGTATTCTTCACTACCTCTACTTCTGACTGAAAAGACGGATAGCTGAGCTGCAAATTGAACATAAAACGATCCAGCTGAGCCTCCGGCAACGGATATGTCCCCTCCTGCTCGATCGGATTCTGGGTTGCCAGCACAAAAAAAGGTCTGTCAAGCTGATATATATGACCTGCTATTGTGACCGAATATTCCTGCATGCTTTCTAGCAGCGCTGCCTGAGTTTTAGGCGGAGTTCTGTTGATTTCATCCGCAAGTACAATATTGGCAAAGATAGGTCCCTTAACAAATTTAAAATTTCTGTTTACATCCAGTGTTTCAGAACCAAGAATATCTGAGGGCATAAGATCCGGGGTAAACTGAATACGTTTGAAATTCAGATCGAGAACTCTTGAAATCGTATTGATTAACAAGGTCTTGGCCAGTCCGGGCACTCCCACAAGCAAACAGTGTCCCTGACAAAAAATTGCGGTAAGCACCAATCTGACAGCTTCATCCTGGCCAATAATTACTTTAGATATTTCTTTGGTAACTCTGGCATAGACTTCTTTCAATGCATCAGCAGCCTCTACCTCATTCTGAAATTTTTCCATTATGGTGTCATTAAAATATTACATTCATTATACTCTTCATCGATATGAATATAAACCTGATCTTTCGTTTTATCAAACCATTCATTCAGAGCTTTGTTCTTTTTATGATCCAGAGCTGCGCTGTATATTTCCTGATAATCATCTTTCAGATTTGCAACATGTGGCGGCACTTTTGATTTCAGATAAAGTATGCGCATGGATTCTGTTCCATCCTCTTTTTTGAAAATCACAGGTTGTGAAATCTGGCCTACCTGCATGGTATCCATGGTAAAAAACAGTACAGGATCCAGCTCATCCACAGATATTCTGTAGCTTCCGCCTTCGGATGTAAAGAACCCTCCATTGTTTTTGGTAGTTTTATCATCAGAAAACTTATTGGCAGCATTGGAAAAAGTAATGCTGTCCTTCACAATAAGTGTTCGAATGCTGTCAAGGAATTGCCCGGTATAGCCAAAATCCTTTTTAGAGGACTTGGGCTTAACAAGAATATGTCTGGTACTATATTCATTGGCCCGCCGGTCTATTAATTGAATAAGATGATAGCCATATTCAGATTCAACAATATCAGAAAACTCTCCGGGTTTCAGTTTCAGTGCAGCAGCTTCATAGGGCGGCACCAGCTCTCCTTTTTTGAAATACCCCAGTTCACCGCAGCTTTTTCTGGATCCGGGATCCTCGGAATATTCTGCTGCATAGCGGCAAAAATCCGCACTGTCCTTGATACGGTTTTTAATAGATTTGAGAAGGTCGATTGCTTCCAGTTTTTCCTTTTTTCCGACTTCGGGATCTTTAACAATCTGTCCGATTTCTATGGATGTTGAAAAATAAGGCAAGCTATCTTCCGGTATGGAGCTAAAAAAACGCTTAACTTCTCCGGGAGTAACTTTTATTCCTGATACAATCTGTTCCTGCATTTTCTGGGTAATAAGCTGCTCTTCGAGGGAAGATCTGAGATCGTCTTTTAATTCATCAATGCTTTTTTTGTAAATGGCCTGCAACTTGTCAGCTCCTCCGGCCATACGGATAAAGTAATCCATTCGTTGCTCCAATTGAGCCTGCAGAACCTCATACTCGATTGTTACTGAATCTATTTCAGCTTTGGCCAGCATAAATTTATTGATCAGCAGTGACTCTACAATCTGACATTTCAGCTGACTTTCATCTACTTTCTGATTAGCCGGCAACTGGGACAGATATTGGATATATGCCATATCAATTTCAGACTTCAACAGTATCTGATTGTCAACTTTGGCTACTATCTTATCAACTAACTGGGCATTAAGTACCTTTGTAAAAAGAAGGACTAAAAATACAACACTAAAAAATTTCGACATCCCCGGATTCTCTAGCTTCATCGTACATTTTATTTTCAAGTTGTTTAATGGCTTTAAGCTGCTTTTGACGAACTATTATATTACTAATATCAGATTTTATATAGTCGAGAGGAATCGCGTTTCCTTTTTCAACTTTATCGGCTATGTATACAAGATACAAATATTCACTATCTGATTTTTCAAGAAACGTCTTCCTGGCAATACTTTTTTCCTGGCCTCTGAAAGCGCTTTCTTCATGCAGAATCTGTTCGGAAAACCAGGTATTCAGCAAGTACTTTTTAGCATATCTCACACAAAAAGATTTAACTTCCTGCTCCGATGTGCCGTTTACGACATTTTCCCGTATATTTTTTACACCGGGCGTATTGAGGGGTACTTTTATAAAAAAACCTTTATACAAAATCTCCTCACTTTCATAGTTATGTGTCTCGGAAGCATAAAAATCCAGAAGTTCTTCTTCTTCAGGAACCAGAGCAGCAAGCTCGTTGATATACACCTCTTTGTACTTCTGAACGATCAGAAAGTTTGTATATTCTTCAACTCTTGCCTGAATTTCCGGATCATCCGGACCGATTTCAGACTGAGCCTTCTGCAGAAGCAGCTGTTTTCTCACCCAGGACTCCACATACGAAGCAATAAGCCGGGAACTATCGTTTCCGGCTCCTGTCTGACAATAAGCAGGCAGATCATTATAATATAATACAGTCTTGTTAACCCTGGCTAAAGGTCTGTTGCTGTTTTCCGTATAGTCATCTTCCTTTTTGAGAAAATTGCAGGAAGCAACGGCAGCAAGGAGCAGCAGAGCTACAAGCCGGAGAGTAAATCCGGATATATTACTTTTTAACAAACTTATCAATCGACTTTTGGTCTATTTCTACTGCATATTTGGTTTTCAGCTCCCTGATCCATTCTTTTTCCAGATGCTCCTGATAATCCGATATCACAATTCCTCTGGTTTCATCAAGCAACTTAGCTCTCGGGGCTTCTACCTCTTTGATTACAACAAGATAATAACGTCCGTCTTTTTTCAGTGAATAAGATCCTTTATCCCATTTTACCAAATCAAGTATCTCATTTTCTCCTTTCTGGAAAAATCCCTCAGAAACCTGAAGTGTCAATGGCGCATCCTTGTTAAACGATTTTTCCAGAGCTTTTGCGGACATTGACATCAGCTCAAAAGAGACTTTTCTGTCTGCATTGGTTTCTTTGCCTTTGGAAACCGGCTTGGTAATATTTCCAAACACAATTTTAACAGAATCAATATCCTTTTCTTTCAGATATTGACGAACCCTGGCCATTCTTTTGCTTACGAGATCCAGGCTTTCTTTTTGTGAGGCATTACCGGAAAGCTTCACGACAAGGTCTTTTTTGGATTTCAGGTACGGAACCAGCTTAGCCAGCCTTACCAGATTCTCCCCGGACAGACTATCAGAATTTTCTTCAAACTGAAGTGCCTCCGGCTCGGGTTCGTATGCAGGATAGAGATTATTCTTTACCAGTTCCTGAATTTTTGCAAATGATACACTATCCGCGACATTGAATACAATTGCGTTCGCTCTTTCCTTCCACTGATAGTTTTGTCTGTTTTGTTCAAAAAAGCTTCTAAGTCCTGCAGTATCCTTAATTGCTTTGGACCATACTCTTTCATCCATCAGCTGAAACAGCAGAATGCCATCTCTGTACTCTTTTACGAGCATTCTGTAATCTTCATGCTTGTCCGCCAGATGGTCTTCTTCATAGGCTATAACCGACTCATTTTTGTATATGGTATACATATTCTGCATATGAGCTTTTGGCGAGCTGCCGGCCGCTCCTTTTTGCGTTGCTGCAAAGTTTACAAAGTCAGCCTGAGAGTATTTCCTGTTACCAATGGTAAATAAAATATTCTTTGTGTCTGACAGAGTCGTATTGCCAACCCAGCCACCTTCTGCAAAAGAAGAATCGGCAAGTGTCAGCATTTTTTCTACAGCACCGGTATTCTCCTTAAACTTGTTTTCAGTCATAAGACGGGATACCAGTTTCTTTTTATTTGTTTCAGAACGGTCTCTGGCTACTTTTGAACGAATCCCAGCCTCCAGAGACTCAAAATCCTCCAGTCCTTTTCTTTCAAGAAGCTTTATTATATGCCAGCCATAAGGTGTCTGTACAGGATCAGTAATTGCTCCCGGCTCATTTAGAGCAAAGGCTGCTTCTTCAAAGCTAGGGATCATTCTTCCGGTTCCGAACCACTGCAGCTCTCCGCCTTTATCCCGGCTGTTTACATCATCAGAAAACTGTTTTACCAGAGCATCCCAGTTTTCACCTGCCCTGATCTTATTATAAAGCTCTGTTATCTTTTCTTTAGCTGCCTGAAGATCGCTTTCCGGCATTCCTTCAGCAGCTCTGACCATAAGATGGGCAACTCTGACCTGCCCCTGAGAAGGGCGACGGTCATGCACCTGCAGGATATGATATCCGAAACGGGTACGTACAGGCTCGGATACACCTCCTTTTGGTGTGGCATAGGCAGCATCTTCAAACGGATAAACCATCTGAAGCGCAGTAAAATACCCAAGATGCCCCGCATTACTTTTTGCAGAAGGGTCTTCAGACAATTCACTGGCAAGTTTGGCAAAGTCTTCACCTTTTACCACTCTTGAGCGGATCCCGCTGATTTTTTGCCAGGCTGCCAGTGTATCCTCAGGTGCAGCGTCCGGCTTTACGGTGATAAGTATGTGCGAAGCGCTTACCTCTTCTTTCAGGCGCTCATACGCTTGTTTTGTATATTCATCTACCAGCTGTTTTTCATTGAAATAAGGCTGGGCAAGTTGTTTCTTATATCCATCCAGCTCCTGTCTGAAAGCAGAAAGCGTATCAAGACCAAGCGCTTCCGCTTCTTTAACCTTCAGTCTGAAATTAGTGTACAGGCGCAAATATTCATCGACACTCTCTCTGGAGTATGCATTCGCAGAGTTCGAATTATTTTTGTTATACACATAATTAAACTCATTGGCGTAAATCGGATCGCTCCCGACTCTTCCAATTACATCAGAAGTTGTCTTGGTAGACGTGCAGCTCCATAATCCTGTTAATAGCAGAGAACCGGCTAAAATTGAAATCTTTTTCATAATTTCATTAAAAAACAATGTTGATTCATTACAAACCGCAATTTTAACGAAAAAATCCGAGGCAGATTATAATTCGGGGAAATTTAAAAGAAAAAAACGCGGGATAACGGAAATCAGATTTTCTTATACAGACGATAAACTGTCTTGTTATTCTCATTCCGGAGCTCTATTGAGTCCATGATTCGTCTGACAAGCATAAGGCCAAGACCGCCTTTTCGTTTTTCGTTGACAATGGTCGAGATATCCGGCTCGGCAATAGAAGAAGGGTCAAAAGGCTTGCCGGTATCAAGCACCTCAAACAAAAAAGCATCCTTAAGAGCCTGGAAACGGATTTCCAGCTCCTTGGTAGCATCCTTACCATGCGAATGAATGATAAGATTGGCACAGATTTCATCAACAGCGAGGATCATAAGGCCTGCCTGTTCTTCCGAAACGGCACAGGCCTTCAGCTCGCGGTCGAGAAAATCCCTGACTTCTTTCAGCTTATCAATATTACACTCTATTTTCAGGCTTTTGTTCATTAGCGTTCGCTTTTGCCGCTTCTTTGCTATCAACAATTTTTATTAGCTCATCAAGTCCCAGAATCTGAAATACTTTCCTGACTTTTGCATTGAGATCAAACAGTACCAGAGCTATCTGCTTTGTCTCAAACTCCTGCAGATATGACATAAAAACGCCTAATCCCGCAGAAGATATATAATTCAGATCTTTACAATCCACTAATATTTTTTTCTCATCGTTTGCTACAGCAATTGCTATAGCTTTGTCCAGCTGAATACAGGAACTGGCATCCAGGTCTCCTGAGAGTTCCATAAAATAATATTCAGTCTCATGGTACGTATTAAGTTCCATTGGGTTTGGGTTTAAAATAAATAATAGTTAAGAAATTGCTAAATATCGGAAAAGTATAAAAAGATCAAATTATTTTTATAATTGTTTTTTTTAAAAATTTTCATGCATTCAACAAACCTGATCTCAGAGGATCAATAATCAACCGGCTAAACAAACTTTATAATTAAAAAAGTATAATCATCATTTAGTTCATTCTTACCGGTAAAGTTGTACAAATCGTCCACCAGCTTTCCACTAATCTGCTTGGAATTTAATCGTACATTTTCCACAATCACCGACCTCAGCCGCTGTGAACCATACTCTTCTCCGTCTTCATTTTTAGCTTCGATAATACCATCGGTATACAAAACAAGCACATCACCTCGCTCATACCCCAGCTCTGCTTCTTCTATGTGCCGGCCATATTCCCCGCTTCTTAAAAGCCCGAGTCCGAGCCCGCGGTTTTCAAAATACCGGGTTTCTCCGCTCGCAGCATTGAAAAAAAGCGGCGGACAATGACCTGCCCGGGCATACTTTATTTTTTTCTGGCAAACATCAATATAGAAAAGTGTGGAAGTTATAAAAGTAGCTTTTTCCAGACACCGGCTCAGCGCACTGTTTGCAAGCTTCATAAACTCATTACTGCTTACCTCCAGCTGTACAAGACTATGGAAGACTCCTTTCATCAGAGCCATATTAAATGCCGCACTTGTACCACTGCCGGATACATCGCCTATAATCAGAGCAAGCTTCTCTTTATCAAATTCGAAATAATCAAAATAATCACCGCCGATCTGATCGGCTGATTTTGAAAAAGAGCTAATCTCCAGATGAATATTGACTAGCATACTGGCAGGGAGCAGACTTTGCTGCACTTTTTTCGCAATCGCAAGCTCCTCCTTGTACCGCTCATTTTCGACCGCCTCCGAAATAAGCCGAAAGTTTTTTAATGCGATGCTGGCCTGAGTTGCAAAGGTGAAGATGATATCCATCATCTCTTTATCAAAACCGTCCAAAAGATTCTTGAGCAATACAAGATTACCCATCTTATAGTTGTGTGATGACAACGGAATAAGTAACAGAGATTCGACCGGCAGGTTTTTTATTTTCCCGCTTTCGGGATAGCTTTTCAGATCTTTTATATAATGAGGCTCATTGTCAATGAGTATCTTGTTTTTTCTGAGTATTTTTTTTATTTCAAACACATCGATCTCACTGATGCCTTTTGTCAGAAAAGCTGTATAATTCCCGTTTTCATCCATTATTTCAAGCCAGGCCGAATCCGCCATGACAATATCCATGCTGCTTTCAAAAAGCGTATTGTATACCTCCTCTTCCTTGGTCCCCATCTGAATAGACTGGCTTAAGCGCTGAAAGATCATCACTTCACCAAATTTTTGCTCAAAAACAGATGAGGTCGGAAGGTTGAAGAACAAGACAAGCAGAGAAATAAATGAATTGAGGCAAAGAAAGCCAAACATCGCCAGTACAAATGTATTGTTCAAAAGATCAATAACCAGAATCTGCGTGTGATGCTGCTCATAAATCTGCTGAATAAATGTAATGCTGATCAGAATAATAAGGGTAATCAGTAAAATGCTTTGCCATTTCTGATTGTAATTCAGAAATGCAACCCACTTAAGATTGAAGGAAAGAATAAGAGCAAATACCACCAGAGGAAAAGAAATAATCAGGAATGGTGTGCTGGTCAGCTCGAGAGCAAAAAAGTTTGTAAGAATCGACAGCAGAACCAGAATCTCGAAAATATACCAGGCCTGATGCGTAATCTCGGATTTCTGATACAGATTCATCCGCTTCCAGACATAAAACCCGTTGGCAATAAAAACAATGATCAATCCTATATTGATATGATAAAGCACATTGACCAGATAAATATTGTCCGAAAGTGAGGTTTCATTGATCAGGTAAAGAAAGAACTTTATAAAAAGGGAAAAGAAAATGGTAAATGCCCCTATTATAAATACCTGCCACAGCTGCTCGAGAAAATTTCTGTTTTTGCTTCTTTCTGTATTCAGCTTGAAGCTTAAAAAGGTGAACAGGAAAAACAATGATAAAAGCAGGTAAACAAAAAAATCATTAACAATAAAGCCTTTACCATTTATAACCGCATAAATGGTATATAAGTCAATTGCAAGCAAAAAGACCCAGCATAAAATGCTGAGTCCTATGTAAATACTGAAGTATTTTTTCAGATATGCCATACTCCTTACCGGCTATAGTTTGGAGCTTCTCTGGTTATTGCCACATCATGGGGATGACTTTCGCGGACTCCCGCAGAAGTAATCTGTACAAACTTAGCCTTTTGCATTTCCGGGATGTCATGCGCGCCGCAATAGCCCATGCCGGCTTTCAAACCGCCAACCAGCTGATAAATAACTTCTGCGACCTTGCCTTTGAAAGGAACTCTTCCGACAATACCTTCCGGAACAAGCTTTTTGATATCGTCTTCCGCATCCTGAAAATAACGGTCTTTTGAACCTTCTTCCATGGCTTCCAGAGACCCCATGCCACGATACGATTTGAACTTTCTTCCTTCGTATATGATCACTTCTCCAGGCGCTTCTTCTGTACCGGCAAGCAGTGAGCCGACCATTATTGAATCCGCACCCGCTGCAATAGCTTTGGCAATGTCACCCGAAAAACGAATACCGCCGTCTGCAATTACAGGTACTCCCAGAGATTTTAATGCCTTGGCAGCTTCATAAACAGCGGTAAGCTGAGGCATGCCAACACCGGCTATAACCCTTGTCGTACATATGCTTCCCGGACCAATACCTACTTTGACCGCATCGGCTCCGGCCTCGGCCAGCGCCACTGCTCCTTCTGCTGTAGCGATATTTCCGGCTATGATCTGAAGATCCGGAAATTTATCTTTTACTTTTCGTACTGTATCGATCACTCCTTTGGAGTGCCCATGAGCCGTATCAATGCTAACCACATCTACTCCTGCTTTTACCAGAGCTTCTACCCGCTCAAGAATATCGGCTGTAACCCCGACTGCCGCTCCTACCCGTAACCGGCCAAATTCATCCTTGCATGCTTCGGGTCTGTCCTTTCTCTTCAGAATATCTTTGTAGGTTATCAAACCTTTCAGATTTCCTGCTTCATCTACGATCGGAAGCTTTTCTATTTTATGCTGCTGAAGAATTTCTTCGGCTTTGGCGAGATCAATACCGACATTGGCCGTGACCAGATTCTCACGGGTCATTATCTCTGTGATTTTCCGGGATGTATTCTTTTCAAATCGGATATCCCGGTTTGTAATAATACCTACAAGCTTGCCGGCTTTATCCACCACAGGAATCCCACCGATTTTATGATCTTTCATGATAGCCAGGGCGTCCTGCAATACAGAGCTCTCATCCAGCGTAATAGGATCCAGGATCATTCCGCTCTCAGACCGCTTTACTCTTTTCACCTGATCTGCCTGCGCCGCAATACTCATGTTTTTATGAATAATACCAATTCCTCCGAGGTGAGCCATGGAGATTGCCAGTTCATATTCCGAAACCGTATCCATTGCAGCTGATACAAGAGGAATGTTCAGTGTTATTTTTTTGGTGAGTCTGGTCTGCGTGTTGGTATTTCTTGGCAGAACTTCTGAATAGGCCGGAAGCAACAATACATCGTCGTATGTCAAGGCCAAAGCGAAAAACTTGGAAGCGTCCTGAGTTAGAGACATTTGCAAATACGTTTAAGTCTGTTATTTGCGGGGCAAAATTAGGGAGTATTTATGAGATTAAAAACAGATTTGCGAATTAAAGTTTTTCTACGTCATTTTTTTCTTACCTGTTATGGCTCTTTACAGCCGGTTGGCCGATTTCAGTTCCAGGTATTTGTTGATTACGTGAATAGTGAGCTGTTCCGGTGAAGTAAGCATGGTTGCAATTCCATACCGGCTAAGCACTTTCACAATCCGTTCCTTTTCCATGAGCAGGGTTTCAACAGCTGTTTTAGTGTAAATATCATCTACACTTTCTGATCGTCTGTCAAGAAAACTTTTCAGCATTACATCCTCAAAAAAAACGACAACCAGCAAATGACGGCTGGCCAGCCTCCGGATCAGGGCAATCTGACGACTGAGGGAGGCTGAACTCTCAAAATTTGTAAAAAGAAACAGCAGGCTCCGGTTAGGCAGATTTTTCCATAAGGAAGTAAACAGCCCTGACATATCGGATTCATGATATGCGGTCTTTTCCAGATAAAGTGTCTGCAGGATCGTATTCAGCTGATTATTGTCTGACGAGGCTTTCAGAAACGTATCCACCTTTCTGTTAAAAGTTACCAATCCGGCCCTATCGTATTTTTTCAGCGCAAGGTGTGACAGCATCAGACTGGCATTAATGGAATAATCCAGCAGAGACATTTCCTTAAAAGGTAACTCCATGGACCTCCCCTTGTCAATGATGCAATAAATCTGCCGGGCCCGTTCATCCTGATACTGATTGACCATCAGATGCTGGTTTCTTGCCGTAGCTTTCCAGTTGATCACCCGCAGATCATCACCCTCCACATAATTTCTCACCTGATCAAACTCCTGGCTATGACCAAGTTTTCTATACCGCCGTATACCGTTTTCCTTAAGCCTGTTTGCCTGCATCTGCAATTCATACGATTTCAGCATTAAAAACGAAGGATATACGCTCACTTCCTGATTCTGTGCAAACTGATATCTTCTGCTCAGAAACCGAAACGGTCCGGAAGCAAAAACATTTAATGCTCCGAACGAATAGACTCCTCTTTTCACCGGCCTGAGCGTATAGGATAGTTGCTCTGTTGCTCCCGGTTTCATACAGGACTTTATGAAAAAATCCCTGATCTGAAACTGAAAAGGCAATTCATCGATTATCAAAATCTGCAGAGGGAAAGTATAGGACGAATGTACTGTAATCGATACATCATTGTTATCTCCGTTGGAAAAACGCTCCTGACAGGTACGAAATGCGGACACTCCCTGTTTTGTTCTGTACAGGGCAATCAGATCCAGACCAATCAGCACTATAGTCACCAGCAGCAGCGCCTTACCCGCTATCAGAAAGCCCGGTATAAGAAATGCCAGAATAAACACCAGCACATTGGCAATCAGAAAAACAGAAAGTGAACGATCTATATAAAGGCTTTTGAACAATTTCATTATTTGGGCACTTCAATGCCTTTTACAATCTGATCTATAACCTGCCGGGCCTGCATCCCCTCCATTTCCTTTTCCGCGGAAAGCACAATTCTGTGGCTGAGAATCTCGGGCAGTACAAAACGGATATCGTCCGGCACGACAAAATCCCGTCCATTCATCAGAGCCACCGCCCTGGATGCTCTGACCACCGCCAGCGAAGCTCTCGGCGAGGCTCCCAGATACAGCGAAGCATGATTTCTGGTTGCATAGACAATCTGCGCAATATACCGGCACAGTGGTTCTTCGATCAGCACATTGCGGACCATTGCCTGGTATTCTGTGAGCTGCTCCGCAGTAAGCAAAGGTTTAACTGCATTGAGATCCACATCTCCTTTTCTGCTCTGAAAGCCGTTTATGATTGCAATTTCTTCCTCAAGATTCGGATAGCCTACATCGATCTTGAACATAAATCTGTCCAGCTGAGCCTCCGGAAGCCGGTAAGTACCCTCCTGCTCCAGCGGGTTTTGTGTTGCCATAATCATAAATGGCCTGGTGAGCGGGTACGTGATACCATCAACTGTTATCTGCCGCTCCTCCATGACCTCAAACAAGGCTGACTGTGTTTTGGCGGGAGCTCTGTTGATCTCATCGATCAATACATAGTTTGAAAATACCGGTCCTTTCTTAAAATGAAACGAATTATCTCCCTGCTTATAAATACTTGTGCCCAGCACATCCGAAGGCAGCATATCCGGTGTAAACTGAATCCGGCTGAATGAGATAGAAAGGGTTCTTGAAAGCAGCTTGGATATCAGGGTTTTTGCCACTCCGGGCACACCTTCCAGCAATACATGCCCTTCGGCCAGAAGTGCCGTAATCAGCATATCAATCAGCTTTTCCTGCCCGACGATAATCTGACCAACTTCTTTTTTTATCCCGGCAATGCTATCGGTAATGGCCGAAAGATCGGTTCTGGACTCGAATAAATTATTTTCCATCGTTATTGTTTTGCAGCATCATATAATTCTTCCAGGAGCGTATTCAGGATTTCCATTGTTACAGCACCGACAATATCGTTGCTATATATACCCCTGGCAACATGTTCCAGCCGGGACAGCAACTCTTTGTCTATACCGGTTTTCCAATGGACGGTATCCACGAAATCCCGGTCAGTAATCCTGGATGAAATATGAAAATTCTTTCGTAAATAAAATTCAACGTAATGAATCCGTTTCAGCGCAGCCTGCTTCTGATTGCCATACTCCAGGTAAAGACTTCCGATGGTCCGGGCAAAAAGCAGGCGCTCATTCACCGGTTCAGGTATCACAGGGATAATCCGCTGCTTTCGTTTGGCTCCGAAGATCATAAAAACGGCCAGTCCTGTCAATGCAATATACATAGCCCATTTCAGTGCCTGATCACTCATAATAAACCTCAGAGGAGATTCTGAAACAGCCTGTCTGTTTCTGTTTCCAGGCTTGTAATACTCATCCCAGTTCACATTTTCAACCGGAAGACAGGATAAGGTTTGTTCAATCAGCAAAGCTCCCTGCGATTGAAGAATATGGAAATTGGTAAACAATAACGGCGTGCTGCAAAGTAAAAACTGACCTTCGCCATATCTGATACGGATACAGGTAATATCACCGCTTTGTGTCCGGGTCAGCACTTCGGTATAAGCAGAATCAAACTCTGTAAAACCGGCTTCAACCATTGCCTTATCGACCACAAAAACGCTTGTATCTGTATGAAGCCCGGGTACATTCATCAATAATTGAACAGAGTCCGGATTGGAATCCATCGGGAAAAAACGCGCGATAAACTCCGTTTTTATCTGTAGAGAATCTGCCAGAGAACCGGATATCTGACTCGCGGCCACAAACACATTGCCTCCTTCCTGCACGAAATAGAGCAACCAGTCAGCATCTGCCTCTGAAAGCGCAAATTCGCTGGTTACAAACACATAATTCTCTCCATATAAATCATTCTCCTCAATATAAACCGCACTGGGTTGCCGCACTTTGCTCAGGACTTTCTCAGGAAAAATATCAGGCAGGAGAGAGTACAGTATCTTATTGCCATAGGGAATATGATCTTCTGACGAAAAGCTCTGTTTCCAGTCCAGAGGTTCGGGAAGCAGCATCCTGATTACTATACCCAGAAGGATAACTCCGGCCAGCGGCAAACTATATTTCAGCTCCCTGTTCAATGCCCTGTGCTTATATATTGATCGAGTGACATGAATGTTTCTTTCGCGGATTCGTACCGTAAGCGGTCAACAGGAAAATCTCCGTACCAGATGTATTCATACAGAAAACAGACTTTGCGAAACCATTGCCTGAGTCCGGGATCTTCCAGCTCCAGCGCATACGTTCTGTTGGTTTTCGATATTTCCCAGCTGATAAGATTTTCCCGATCCAGCTTCTGCAGCAGACCCAGATAATGAAAACGTACCGCAAGCCGGTAATCCTTCTGCGTGACTGCTTCTTCTGCCAGCTGCTCAAAGTCGGTATGTTCCATCTGCTGCGCCTGGGCATATAGTAGCTCCGGACCAGACTTTCGTTTCCCTCTTTTCAGAAACCAGGACCGGTCCGCTTTAAGAATCCTGAACACCAGAAAAAGAACAAAAAGCAAGACCAGTGCTATGCCTGCATATTCCCACACCGAAGAAGAGACATTATCCGGAAATAAGCTCACCAGCTTTTTTATAAATTCCTGCAACCAGTTACTGTCTGGTTTTACAGCCTCTTCGATCACATAGTCATACAGGGGATCATTGCGGAAAGCCTGCAATCTTTCAGCGTCAAATTCACGAAGATATATGCTGGTGCTGTCTGACAACGCGTAAGTTTTTAGGGTCTGCCGGCCGGTTTTATGCCTTGTAGCTTTCGTCGTTTGTATCGGATGATCTTTCCTCCTGGTCAGCCCCAAATTCTTCGATTCTGTTTTGTAAGCTGACTGCCTCCTTCTCTTCCCGGATACTTCCGTACTGCAAAGTAATCGCGATGATATTTATTGCATAACCAAAGTAACCGATCAGCATAAATACTATTGACATGACAATCATCCAGACACTCGCTTCTTCAAAGCCAACAGGACCTTTTTCTATAAAATCACTTCCGCTAATCGCAGTAACCAGTATAAACGGGATCATGGCCACAGTCATGGCCATCATCTGAATCACAAAACAGATAAAAATAACTCCGACAATTTTCCATCGATTGCCCGAAGCGAGCTGAAAACAGCGGCTTACACTCTGCCCGAAGCGTAATTTTTCGATCAGACGGACATTAAAAATCAATGCGAGCGGGGAAAAAACATACAATAAGCCCCCAATAAATGCGATAACTACCAAGATTGATAGTAGCACCATCACTACAGGATTCATTAGTGAAGAAAACAACGTACTGAATCCCGTTCCGATAGCAACCGCTATCACAACCGCTATTACCATAGCAAAATAAATAGCCCCGATAAACAGAACCAGCCCGATCAATGTCTTCAGAACAATCATGTAATTTTGCCGGATTGACTGCCATAGTTCAGCTACCGTAATACCTTCATCAGCTTCTTTCTGCATATACAGTATGACGTACTGATAGATCCCTGTCAGAAAAACTGAAGCAGAAAAAATCCCTGCAACAATGACCAGAAAATTATACAGGTAAAAAGAAGCACCTATTCCATTGATCATAGACTTCCCCATGGAATATTGCAACAGGGTAAACACCAAAAGCATGATCAAAAGGAAAGGACCTGTGGTATAGAGCATACAACGGACAAAGGACTGGAAATTTTCCCTGATAAAATCAGCCATGGTACTGATAATCTCACCAATACCTCTGACCTTGTAAAAGTTAATTTTGCCGGATTGCATTTTTCTTTCTTAAGTAGAGCGGATAAACAATAAAGTACATAAATACGAATAAAGCAGACAAAATGATAATCAGCACCCGGATGAATACCGGCCACTCGGTATGCCGTGTCACAAACCCCTCGAGAAATCCGGCGACTATAAACACCGGTACCAGTCCGATTACGAACTTTATTCCTGTCCGGGCTGCTTTTCTGAATGACTCAGCCCGGGAGAAAGTACCGGGAAACAATAATCCGTTTCCCATAAGAATGCCTGCTGCTCCGGCAACTATAATCGCCGAAATTTCAAGTGTGCCATGTATCCAGATCGTCAGGGCAGAAGTAGCAAGCAGCCCTTTTGTGTAAAAAAAATACTGAAACGCTCCAAGCATAATACCATTCTGAAACAGCACCCAGCCTGTACCGGCTGATGTCAGTATACCTGCCACGAAGGTCAGAAACGAAACCTTAATATTGTTGATCGTAATGCCCAAAAACATCTCTGTCTGGCCAGCACTCTTATATATTGCCATCGGATCTCCTTTTTCAATATTATACAGTGTATGATCAACATAGGCAGAGCCAAGTATCAGGCGGACGTAGGTATCGTCATAGCGGGCAGACAGCGCTCCGATCATGGCTGCAATTCCGAAGATAAGAAACGAATACAAAAGGTACTTCTGATTCAGGGCCAGCACTCCGGGCAGCTCAGTTGTCCAAAAGGTGATAAAACGGTTTTGTCTTTCTTTGCGGTTGCGGTAAATACGCTGATGTATCCCGGCCACCAGATCATTCAGATAAACTGTCGTATGGCTGTCCGGATAATAGCTGCGGGCATAGGCCAGATCATCAGACAGCCCGATATACATGGTCGTGAGAGAATCCGGGTCTGCGCTTTCTTTTCCTTCGATAATCTTCTCAAAGTCTTTCCATTTTTCCCCGTTTGCCTTCAAAAAAGCGGCCTCTCTCATTCGGTTTACCTGTTTTTTATCTAATTTAGAAAAAAATAATTAATGGCAGACGTTCATATTCACACTTCCTACAATGTTCATATCCATTATCAGCTCGCTGGTATCGGTGAACGTATTATTGCCAATCTGATTGATCTGCTTTTCAAAGCTCTTTATTACTTTTCCGTCTTATTTGTTTTTTACTTTCTTAATCTGGAATCAGCGTATGGTCTCATTTTCCTTATGCTCCTTCCTGTTCTTATATACAGCCCCGTTTGCGAAATACTTTTACAGGGACAAACTCCCGGCATGCGCCTGCGCAACATAAAAGTGATTAGTCTGACAGAAAAAGAAGCGACGATAGGTCAATATCTTATCCGCTGGATTTTCAGGCTGATTGATATATCGGTGGCGATGGGCAGCGTTGCCCTTATTTCCATTGCTGCCAGCCCCAAAGGACAACGACTGGGCGATATGGCTGCCGGCACTACAGTTATTAAGCTGAAAAATAAGGTTTCGCAGGAAGAGGCCTCCTCTTTCTATGAGCCGGATTATAATGAAGGTGTGTATTTTCCGGAGGCGGCCCAGCTTTCAGACCAGGAAATCGCTACAATCCGGGATGTGCTGGCAAGCAATCAGCCAGCACTGATCCATGCATTGGCGGCAAAAGTCAAAACCAGGCTTTCCGTACAGACGAATATGGAGGCGCAACGATTTCTGTCTCTTATACTGAATGATGCTGTCCGGTCTCATACGGATCAGAATTTCCGGTAAGCTCTAATAACGCTCCATTTCCGGATCGATCTCTTCGGCCCAGGCGTCAATACCTCCCTCAAGATTATAAAGACGGGTAAATCCCTGTGAAGATAAAAACTGTATCACGGAAGCGCTTCGCATGCCATAATGGCAATAGACGATGAGCTTCTTTTCTTTAGGCAATTGATGAACGTGTTGTGCGATCATGCGCATCGGGATATGGATGCCGCCTATGTGGCATATCTCTCTTTCGAAGTCTTCCCGGACATCCAGCAACTCAATATCTTCCTTAGTATCTAGTAATTCTCTGAGCTGCTCAGGACTCAGCGCTCCGGAATCCGGTGCTTCGTGCTTCTGAGCATCTCCTGCACAAAACTGATCATAGTCGACAAAGCCCTTTATGTGGAAATTTTCCGCATTCGCTTTGAATTGTATTACGTGAAAGCTCATTGCAAGCAAATCGGCGATAAGCACTTTTCCGCTCAGCACATCTCCCAACCCCAGCACAATTTTCAGCACTTCGTTTGCCTGAAAGGAACCGATTACCCCCGGCAGCACACCAAGCACGCCTATCTGGGAACAATTGGGAACTTCTCCGGGAGCGGGCGGCTCGGGGAACAAGCACCGATAGGTTGGCCCTCTCTGACCATTGTGTTTATAATTAAAAACGCTTACCTGTCCTTCAAAGCGGAAGATGGAACCAAATACCAGCACTTTATCCAGCTGTACGCAGGCATCATTCACAAGGTAGCGGGTAGGGAAATTGTCTGACCCGTCTACAATGATATCATAGTCTGCAAAAATAGCCAGTATATTGTCTGAGGTAAGTCGTTCGGAAAAGACATCAAATGTTACAAAAGGATTCTGCCGGGAAAGCTTTTCTGCGGCTGTAACTGCCTTATACTTTCCTACATCATCAGAAGTATACAGCACCTGTCTCTGCAGATTGCTTTCATCAATACGGTCGAAATCGGCAATGGCAATGGTGCCGATTCCTGCTGCAGTCAGATAGGACAGCACGGGGCATCCCAGCCCGCCGGCTCCTACCACAAGGACACGGGCTTTTTTCAGCTTTTCCTGGCCTTCTTTGCCTATATCTGACAGGATAATGTGCCGGTTGTATCGTTTGAGCTCTTCTGTTGTCAGCATTTCAGATTTCTGTATACTATTATGCTATCTGGTATTTATCCGTACACTTCATCCCAGTCTTTCCATACAGCTTCGTACCCCTGCTGCCGGATCATTTCCGCTATTTCTGCCGGACTGCGTTCGTCGCTAATCTCGAACTGCTCAAGCGCCTGCATACCGGAAGCATAGCCGCCCGGATCTGTTTTAGAGCCTGCACTGATGGAAGTAATTCCCAGGCGAATAATATTGTTCCGGAAAACCTCACTTTCACGGGTCGAAATACTCAGCTCCACTTCCTCATTAAAAATCCGGTAAGCGCATATCAGCTGGACCAGCTCGCGGTCAGACATATCGACTTTGGGTTCCAGATTGCCTGTATAGGGCCTGAGACGCGGAAAGGATATGGAGTATTTGGTTTTCCAGTACGTACGCTCGAGATAATGCAGATGCATGGCGCAATAGAAAGAGTCGGTCCGCCAGTCTTCCAGTCCCAGCAATACACCAAGACCCATTTTGTATATACCTGCCCTGCCAAGACGATCCGGAGTCTCGATCCGATAGCCAAAATGGCTCTTTTTTCCCTTGGGATGATGAAATTTATAGTTTTCCTCGTGATACGTCTCCTGATATACCAGGACCGTATTCACACCAAGCCCTGCCAGCTCCTCATACTCTTCCTGATCCAGCGGCTGTACTTCCAGGCTTATATGAGAAAAATGAGGTCGTATCAGCGGGAGAACTTTGCGGAAATAATCCATTCCAACCGTCTTGTTCGCTTCTCCGGTTACAAGCAATATATGATCGTAGCCGTACGATTTAATTACCCGGACTTCTTCAAGAATCTGCTGCTCCGTCAGCGTAACCCGACGCAGCTTATTGTCAAGGCTAAATCCGCAGTAAGTGCAAATATTCTGACATTCATTGCTCAGATACATAGGAATATACATCTGCACCGTCTTGCCAAAACGTTTTTGCGTGAGCTGATGGCTCAGCACAGCCATCTGTTCCAGAAAAGGTGCAGCAGCGGGTGAAATGAGTGCTTTAAAATCTTCCAGATCCCGTTTGCTTTTTCCAAGCGCCAGCCGTACATCTTCCTCTGTTTTGGCATATATGGATGCCTGGATCAGATTCCAGTCACTTTTTTCTATTTGATCAATAAATGCCATACTCTGTATTACTATCCGTTAGAGATCAAGAAAAGCGGTCAGCGGACTGCTTGCCACAGCCTGCTTGCTGCCCTTGGCCAGTTTTGCTTCAAAGGCCATACGTCCGGCTTCCACCGCCAGCTTAAATGCCTTGCCCATTGTTACCGGATCAGAAGATACGGCAATTGCTGTATTAACAAGCACAGCATCAGCTCCCAGCTCCATGGCCTCAGCAGCATGAGAAGGAGCACCGATTCCGGCATCAACCACAACTGGTATTTTTGCCTGATCTATAATAATTTCCAGCATGGCTCTTGTCTGCAAACCATTGTTGCTGCCAATCGGAGATCCAAGGGGCATTACCGCCGCAGTACCTGCCTCCTCAAGTCGTTTGCACAATACCGGATCAGCATTCACATAGGGCAATACAATAAATCCAAGCTTTACAAGCTCTTCCGCAGCTTTCAATGTTTCGATCGGGTCCGGAAGCAGATATTTCGGATCCGGATGAATTTCCAGCTTCAGCCAGTTCGTTTCCAGAGCCTCCCGGGCAAGCTGTGCGGCAAATACCGCCTCTCTGGCCGTTCGCACACCGGAGGTATTGGGAAGAAGATGAAACTGTTCATGCGTCAGATGTTTTAGTATATCATCCTCTTTATCCTCTGCATCTACCCGCTTCATGGCTACGGTTACCAGTTCGCTCCCGGAAGCAAGCAATGCTTCCTCCATCATGGAGGAAGAACTGAATTTACCGGTCCCGGTAAATAACCTGGAAGTAAAAACTTTATCTCCTATTTTTAAAGGCTCCATTTATATCTCCTTTGAAAGACGTTCTTTATTCATTTGAAATTTTTCTATAAAAAACTTCATGGCTCTTGCCGGATTTTCCGACATATTGATTACAGAAGATATGGCAACACCAGCTACTCCGGTCGCTATTATAGCTTCTATATCATCCGGCAAAATACCGCCGATCGCAATGACCGGTGTCCGGATACCTTTGCTGCTGCAAAAAGCAGATAACCTGTGGTATCCTTCCAATCCAACGACCGGACTTAGATTTTTTTTGGTTGTGGTAAACCGAAACGGGCCATAACCTATATAATTGACACCTTTTTCCGCCAGGCGTTCCACATCTTCCAATGTATTAGCTGTTCCTCCGATAATCATTGCATTACCAACGATTTTTCTGGCTTCCAGAGGGTCCATGTCATTTTTACCCAGATGCAATCCGTACGCCCCTATTTCTGCCGCAACTCTGGGAAAGTCATTTATAATTAATCGGGCTCCGTAACGATCACATAGCTCTTTTGCACGAATAGCCCTCTGTAACACTTCCTTTTCCGGCTCATCTTTGATCCGCAACTGAATCCAGTCAGCGCCTCCGATGCAGGCCTGCTCAATAAGTTCCAGCTCATCCTTGCCAGGTATAGTATCCTGACTTATATAATGTATCGCAGCAATCTCAGACATAATGAAATCCCAGTAAACTTTCATGACTGCGGATATAATCAGTCACATATTCCTTAGCTTCTCTGCAAGCCTCTCCCAGTTCATATCCTTTTGCCAAATTTGTCAGAATCGCAGCAGAAAATACACATCCAGTACCATGCTTCTCATAAGGCAATCTGGCTCCTTTGAAATAACTCTCCTGACCGGAAATCTCAATCAGCAGATCGGTAGCTTTATCCATGCTGTGACCTCCTTTCAACATTACATTGCAATAGTGCGACAGCTCACGGGCTGCCGTAAGATCATCCCTGCCCGGAACCAGCATTCTTATCTCATTGAGATTGGGCGTAATAAGATACAATCTGGATAAGATCCGCACAAGCTGCTCCCAATCCGCGGATTCGTGAAATGTAAAGCCCGCAGAGGCTTTCAGAATCGGATCCCATAGTATCTTACAGTCCGGTCTGAGCTCGGTCAGGTGTTTGATAATGATTTCCAGCACATCGAGGTGCTGCACAAGTCCGATTTTTATCCATTCAAAGGTTCTTGCTCTGAACAAGATATCCACCTGACGAAGAATATCCTGACCGGAAACCCAGTCAACGGCAACAAACTCCTTTTCATTCTGATAGGTCAGGGATGTTGAAACAGCCTGACCATATACCTTATTTATTTCAAACGTCTTAATATCAGCCAGAATTCCGGCACCGGCACTCGGATCAAATCCGGCTACAGTCAATACGCAGGGTCTGTCTTCCATATGAGTGAATTTCCCGTTTCCCGGATTCGTTTAATGATTTGGACTATTTCGTTGCAGTTTCTCTGCTGCTTAAAAGGCTCCCAGATTGCTCCCAGCAGGGCTGCCCCGGTAAAGCCTTTACCCGACAGCCGATGCAGCGTATCCTGATTAATACCCCCAAGGGCAACTATCCGGCAGTCTGTATCCGGCAATTGTAGCAGATTCTGACCGGTGCTGTATCCAGGCTTGCTTATACTCCCGAATACAGGACTCAGAAAGAAATAGGCCGGCTTAAAGCCGCTTTTCGGTATATCTCCGGTGCTATGCAAAGCACAGGAAAGATTCAGCCCTTTTTTCTTAAGACCTGACGCGAGTTTTTTCAGCTCTGCCTCCGGTGTCTGCTTGTACTGTACTTCTTTCAGATGAATCCCTTTCAGATTAAACCGGTTTATAAGCGGATAATGCTGATGCAGCACTATCCGTCTCATAAAAGCAGGTTTTATTTTTTTCAGATACTCATCCAGCTGTTGCTCTGTTGCATCCGGTTTCCGCAGATGAAATAACTCCAGCCCGGCTTCAAAAAGAGCATGGACCGCTTCGTGCTCACCTTGTATAAATTCCGGTTCAGAAACAACAATCAGCTTCACAGATACAATTCACCGCCGGTTTCTACAAATTCTTTTGCTTTCTTTTCCATCCCCTTTTGAAAGGCATCTTCCTCGGAAATTCCCTGTTTCTCGGCAAAATCCCGAACATCCTGAGTGATTTTCATACTACAGAAGTTGGGTCCGCACATCGAACAGAAATGGGCGACTTTTGCTCCTTCCGCAGGCAGAGTTTCATCATGAAACTCTCTGGCCGTATCCGGATCCAGCGAAAGATTGAACTGATCTTCCCAGCGGAATTCAAAACGGGCTTTGCTCAGCGCATTGTCTCTGATCTGAGCGCCGGGATGACCCTTTGCAAGATCTGCCGCATGGGCTGCTATCTTATAAGTAATAACTCCGTCCTTTACGTCTTTTTTGTTTGGCAATCCGAGATGCTCTTTCGGAGTTACATAACATAGCATCGCACAACCAAACCAGCCGATCATGGCCGCTCCTATGCCGGAAGTGATATGGTCATAACCCGGGGCAATATCGGTAGTCAGCGGTCCAAGCGTGTAGAACGGCGCTTCGTCACATTCTTTCAGCTGCTTGTCCATATTTTCTTTGATAAGGTGCATCGGTACGTGACCGGGACCTTCAATCATCACCTGCACATCATGCTTCCAGGCGATCTTTGTCAGCTCTCCAAGTGTCTCCAGCTCTCCAAACTGTGCTGCATCATTGGCATCTGCCAGTGAACCGGGGCGCAGACCATCGCCAAGTGAGAAGGATACATCATAGGCTTTCATGATCTCGCATATCTCTTCGAAGTGCGTATAAAGGAAATTTTCCTTATGATGCGCCAGACACCATTTCGCCATGATCGATCCTCCACGGCTTACAATGCCGGTCACCCTTTTCGCTGTAAGAGGCACATAGCGCAGCAGCACTCCCGCATGAATCGTAAAGTAATCTACTCCCTGTTCAGCCTGCTCGATCAGCGTATCTCTGAACAGCTCCCAGGTAAGATCTTCTGCCTTGCCATTTACTTTTTCAAGCGCCTGATAGATTGGCACGGTTCCAATCGGTACGGGAGAGTTCCGGATGATCCATTCCCGGGTTTCATGTATATTTTTACCGGTAGACAGATCCATAATGGTATCTGCACCCCAGCGACAAGCCCAGACTGCTTTTTCTACTTCTTCCTCGATGGATGAAGTGACCGCCGAGTTGCCGATATTCGCATTGATTTTTACAAGGAAATTACGACCGATAATCATCGGCTCAATTTCCGGATGGTTTATATTGGCCGGAATAATCGCTCTGCCTCTCGCAATCTCATCTCTTACAAATTCGGGAGTAATCAGACCTTTAGGCGTATTGGCTCCGAAATTCTGTCCCGGATGCTGCTGCCCCAGCTCTTTCAATTCTTCGATTCGCTGGTTTTCCCGAATAGCGATGTACTCCATTTCAGGGGTTATAATACCCTTGCGAGCATAGTGCAGCTGTGTTACATTCTCCCCTTTTCTGGCTTTAAGCGGTTTCTTCAGATGTTCAAAACGCAGTACATCCAGTTCCCTGTCATCAAGACGCTGCTGTCCGTATTCCGATGATACGCCAGACAGCTCTTCTACATTTCCTCTGTCCAGAATCCATTGTTCTCTGAGCTTGGGCAGTCCTTTGCGCACATCAATTTCTACATTGGGATCTGTATAAGGCCCACTGGTGTCATACACAGTTACGGAAGGATTTTTTTCTGCCGGTTTACCGGAAAATTTATACTCTGTATCAGAAACTTGAATTTCCCTCATGGCAACCCTGATATCATGGATCTTACCGGGCACATATATCTTTTGCGATTTTGGAAAGGGTGTCCGGGTAATGCTTTCCTGAGTTGGTGTTTTTTCTTTTCTCATACTTTTCTGTATTAAAATAGTGAGTAAGCCGGCATGCAGCAGTTTTCTGCCTTATGCCTTATAATTATTTAAGATCACTCTTATTAAAAACTGTTTTTTTAGAAGGAATCAGCCGCCCTGCGTTGCTCTGATAATGGTTACCTTATCCAGTTCATTCAAACTGAAAGTTTCCCACTCGGATTTGGGTACAACCTGATCATTAACCGCAAGCGCAAGTCCTCGACCACTTTGCAACTGCAGGTTTTGCACCAGCTGAACAATTGAGAGCCGATCTGAAAATTCTTTCTTCTGATTATTGATAAATAGCACCATATTGATACAATTAGACAAAAAAACTCTATGGGTGCTATAAAAGCGGGATCCGACTTTTCCCTTCGCCCGCATTATCGGGAATCAGGTTCGGAGGGTATTTCTCAGCTCTATACCTAAAATGAAGGAAGAACACCCCTAAAGTCTGTTTGTATTGTAAAGGTATGCCTTTTTAACACGAAAGGCAAGCAGATTGTTTCTATCTTGCGTCTATTAATTATCCGGGATCATACTATCATGTATATCAGCCTGTCATATTTGAAGGGAAAATGCTTAAAGCCCGATGCTCAGGGATTACAGCGGGAGTTGAGATTCCGAAGCTTTTTATTGCCGGAACTTTGGAAGATAAGAACCAATGATTACCATTCATAAAAAGATTGATGCAGGAGGTTTCGAAGGCTCAGCTGTTTCGCTAAAAATCAGAGACACACTCCTAAGTACTTTATCCCGAAAAAATATCGGCAGAGTCATTCAAAAGCTTTGTCATTTAGCTTATATTGAGCTATATTTATACTACTTTTTAGACTGAATGGCTATGAATCAGGATTTTTATAAATATCCTCTTGATTTAAGAAGAATTTTTCAAAGCAGGCAATTAGTAAAATGTGACATCGGAGAAGCTATTTCTCAGAATATTCAGCTCATTATTGTCAGCCACAACGGAGAGCATCGTTATAATCAGACTTTTGGCTGCGAAATATGGGATATGGACTTTGATATGATCATGAGCACCAAAATCTGGGAAGAAAAATTACGTCGTTCGCTTTTAAAAGCTATTTCTGAAAACGAAAAGAAAATCGAGCAGGTAGAGGTCGATGTAAAGGTTTCCGAAGTTGAAAAGACTTATAACAAGGAACAATACACCACTATCAAGCGCCAGGTTGACATTTTTATTCATGCAATCATTTCAGAAACCGGTGAGAAATATCACTTTCACACCAATCTTTATCTAAGTCCTATTTCATACAATTAAGCCTGTCATGCATCAGATAACATACAGCGAAGATATAAAAAGCCGGATGCTGCGCCACATAGCCGCATTATGGGGAATAAAAAATACAGATACGCTTGACCCGCTGGTAAAACTGCTGGTAGAAGCGCTGGCCGGTGAATTAAAGAAAACGCACAACGAGATTCAGACATTTGAAAAGCGTATTCTTGAGAAAATAGCCCTTCTACTGACTCCCGGCGTACTATCGTTTCCCTACCCGGCTCATGCAATATGCAAAGCACTGCCTACCGAATCCATACATACTATTGACAGAAAAACCCAGCTTCAAATCATCTCCAAAGCTATTGCCGGGCAGGACAAGCCCCTGACTCTTCATTTTACTCCGGCGGGGCCCGTCCGGATTTTTAATGCAGAAATAACCAATATGGCTACGGACAACAAGTTTTTTTCCATTGCTTCGTCCGGGCATAAAACTCCTCTTTTTCATCTGAGTACCAACAATACACATAGCAAAAACATATGGCTTGGGTTAAAAATCAGCCCGGATATCAAACAGCTGAATGGCCTGAATTTCTTTATAGATTTTAAAAATACAGACGCCAGGAGTGCATTATTACAAATGATACACTCTGCCTCATGGTATATACATCATCTTCCCGTAAAGATTACTCATGGCCTTTCCTATGAATATTCCGTCCAAAAACAAAACATCATTTCCGATTACGAACCACTTACAGTTATTGAAAATGAAGTAACCCATCTGTACAATGACCATTTTGTAACGATCGACAGCCTTGATACTTCTCTTCCTCTGGCTCAGCTCACGGAAGAGATTCCGGCAGAACTGGCAACGTACGCGGAAGCGGTCAGTACTGAAAATAAACTACTCTGGTTTCGTCTTGAACTTCCTGGCTATGTGGATGACAGAGTTATTAATGATTTGCAAATCACCTGCAACAGTTTTCCGATAATTAACCGGAAACTGATTGATAAAGCCCATCGCCTGAAAGGCATAACCAATATTATTCCGATACATACGGATACCGGAGCTTTTTTTCTTTCTGTCGAGCAACTCTCCGACAGTGAGGGAAAAGCATATACTCAGACTCCTTTCATGACTGATGAGGAAAAAGATATCGGTACTTTTGCTGTACGGCATGGTGGAACGGAGCGTCCCGATACCCGCAACGCAAAAGAATACCTTGTATATCTTATGGATCTGATCAGGGATGAGTCAGCTGCTTTCTCCAGCTACGGACAGGAAACAATCAGTTCGATGGTTAAAGAGCTTGACCGTATTCTTGCCCAGCTCGAACAACGCCTGCGAAAGAATCCTGCATGGCACGAAGACTCCAGTCATTATGTAACTGTCGGCTATCGAAAAAATCAGGAAGCGTTTTTCATGCAATACTGGATTACCAATAGCACATATGCCAACGGAATAAATGCCGGTACACCGCTCAATCTCTATATGGGCAGTGAGCTCAGAAACGGTTCCATTGAACTGCTGACCAGTACGACAGGCGGAAAAAAAGCGCTGGAGCCTTCCCGGCACATCGACGCGTATAAATATGCCATGCTGAGTCACAACAAGATCATTACAGCTGAAGATATTAAAGCATTCTGTTATTATGAACTTGGTGACCTGATCGATATGGTTACTGTCCGGAAAGGGTTAACACTAAGTAAAAAACCGGGTGAAGGATTAATCCGATGTATAGAGGTTCGTTTGCGAAAACACCGGAAAAACATATCAAATCAGGAGACAGCTATTCAGTGGGAAAATATGCTGGCAAATCTGAAAACTAAAATGGAGCTTCGATCATCCCTGAACCTGAACTTTGAGATCAAACTTGAAGAGTAAGCAATCAGAGGATTTAAGCCAGCGTAAAATTCAGACCAAGACAGACATGATCATGGTTAAGAATGCAGCTGTTTTCCGTCGTCTGATAGTCATATTGCACAGTAAGAAAATAATTCGCGCCTAAAAAGAAATCAGCAATCTCTTCAACCAGCCCGGCCTGAGCGCCACCATTGAGATATTTATTCAGTGATGAATCATCGTTAATCTGTACCTTGATCACAAGGTCCTGCTCCCCGCTGCAAACTGCCCCGGTCAGTATAGTAGTATGCCCCAGCGAGCTCCCGGAAAGCGTAAACAATGGCAGCTCATCTGCCGGAAGATTTTTCTGGTACCTGGTTTCAATCTTCACTACAGTATTAAGGATTAATCCCATGCTTTGCTCTACCAGAGGAATGTTGTTCCGAATCGCATTGATCATCGGGATAATCCTGAGAAAAATCCAGGCCTGTCGTTTTGCCAATCGCTTTAATACCGGCCAGTAAACCGAAAAAACGGCAATCAGCTTTGCATTATCTGTATTTTTTTCAAAATCCTCCTCCAGGCTATAAAGCAACTGGCGGACTTTATGATATTCATATTCCAGCGGAAGAAAGAACTTTCTTGCATCAGCCTCCTCTTTTTTCTGAACTCGTATCTGTTCAATAATTTCATACTTATTGACAGCATTCCCTCTTTTTTCCTGATGAAACAGGTTTTCGGGCAAAGAGTCATAAATACTGTCCCTGTTGGCATGAATAAAGAGGTATTCCTTATCATCATATTCAACAAACTCCGTATGAAAGCCGGAAACGTCTTTTCTACAGGGGCGTTTTGCTGTATTCTGATTGGCAATTATGATCTGATCATCCGGAATACCGTGATGCACCAGACCGGCAACTATAGCTTCTGCCGTATAATCACTCTCCAGATCAAGAATAGCTTCTCTGAACTTTCGGAGTATTTCCTTATCTAGTACCGACATCTGCATAAGTTAAAATTCCGGAGGCTATGGAAGATAATCTTCTGAAATCAGATAATACCGTTCCCCACCTGACTCAAGTATGGCATTACTATTATTTCTGACTGAATAAAATCTGTTGAGTCTCGCATTTATCTCTTCTATTGCCTGCACAAACTGCTCTTGGGTCATGTACGTTTTGGATCCTTCAAGATAGCCGATCTTTATACTGTTAAAGCCCTTCTTTTGTGGAATATATCCTCTGAGCGCTTTGGAAAAAAAGGTTGCGATCGGCTGGTCATTATAGTATGTTTTACCATTGGACAGTATACCCGGATCCAGCGCTTTCACAATAGCCGTGTAGCAACTATTACGGTTTGTTGGCCCCTGGTTTTCGAGCAACAGGTCAAATCGCAATCCCTTAAACGTCCGGACCAGCGATTCATACTCCTCTGAAGTAAGTAAAAGGCTCTGACCATAAAAACGTTTACTTCCTACCGGACTGATACTGTATCCCGGGACAAAATAGCTGAAGTTAAAATTCCGGCACTGCATCGCCAGATCATCTCCCAGCTTTTCCGTACGTCCGCAATAAGACGTAAAAGTCGTATTTACCTGATTGTTGAATACAGCAGGGCTATTGAAAACATTCCTGATCGATTCTATATTTCTCTTATTCTCATATTCAATCTGGACCAGCAGACTGTCAAATGCACCTGTCAGATATTTCCCATCTGTTTTGGTACCGACTGTCGGGAAAATAAGGAAGCCCTGATGAGCTGCATTATCAGGATAATCCAGGCAGTATACGTTGGTTGCTCCGGATTCAGGATTCCGAAACGCATTGGAATAATGTTTTTCTGTCATATTGCCAACCTGTAATATTCTTTTCTGAGGCTGAACACTTTCCGACACACGTTCAAGTATATTTTTGGCCTGCATAATCAATGCAGTATAGGCTTCATTGCTGGCTGAATAGGGTTGGAAGAATACCGGCCGTACATTGGCAGCAGCCAGATCATCACCTGCTTTCTTTAAGCGCTGCCTGTAGCTGCTATTGTCGATATTCGCATCTCCCCGACTGCTGATCACAAGAACAATATTGGTTTCTTTTTCACGTCCGGCAAAAAAACCGGCGACCTGTCCCAAGCCGTTAACGATTCCGTTGGGAGATGCAGGTTTATTTCCTTCCACGCTTTCTTTGGTTATATCAATCAGGGAAGGCAATATTGCCGGATAACTGGTGTGAAAAGATTTATTCTGACCAGGTTTTCCTGAGCAGTCATACACAGCAAAGCTGAGAGAATATCCTTGCATATACTCTTTGAAATACTGCTCAAGGTCCAGAAAGGCATTTAGCAATACCGGCATAAATTCTTTGGTATCATTGCCCATATTAAGGGCAAAGACCAGATTTATATTCCTGCTTTTTTCTGCAAACTCACACAGCTGACCATAGGTGATTTTATTTCCCTTTACATTCAGAATATGTGCATTATCATACGTAAAAGGATTCAATACTGCACCTGTATGTATAATCCGATACGTGGTATCTCTGATTCTGGTGGTTGAAGTTCCGAAAACGGGCAACCCGGGCCATGGATTTCCCAGATTGCATTCCATACCTGATATTTTTATTGCCTTTGCAAGGTTATTTTTCAATCCCTGAGCTTCTGCCGAAGAAGAAAAAAGATAGTTTTGTATGCCATCTTCCAGGGGGGTGATACATAATCCGGTACCCCAGGCCTGCACAAGCTCACGCGGGACCCAACCCAGGATAACATCTTTTCCTTGCCCCGGACTAAATACCGGTCTGGTTCCGATCAGAATCTTACCCTTATATTCACGATAAACATACACCAGCTGACTAAGTTCTGTCGCTTTGTCCAAAATCTCCTGTGTCAGTTCCGGGTCTGAAAAAACTCTTACCTGATTGCCTGCAACACTTTTTTTGAATGTTTCCAATACCTTGGAACCATTGAGCATGGTAATATATTTCAGAGGCATCTGCTCATTGGTATTCATAAACCCTCTGTCACTCAGCAGCAGGGCCGATTCGTCCATCCATCCTGCATACTCTATTTTGGCCGGGTCAATAATTTTACAACTGTAATCAAGCATATCCGGCTTGTATCGTATCAGCTCAAGCGCCGTTCCCGACGTGGAGGCAACATAAAAGCTATCCAGAAAACCGGCTTTCGACGAGGCGTATTTTAATAGCTTGTCGCCATACACGGTATTTTCACTTCTGGCCGAATAAACAACCCATGGCTTATTAACCGGCTTAGTATTGCTTACAACAGGATATCCGGGATATTCATACTTGTATGGCTTCTTTAAAACACTCTTGATTTTACCCGGCGCTGCACTAAGACTACCTGATAGCCCGATAAAACATACGATTATAAGATACCCTGCAAAAAAAAATCTACTACGCATGATTTCACTAAATTCCTTAAAAAAATTATTTATGTTTTATAAGCAAACGGGACACACATTTGCTACCCGGCCTCATTTCCTTGTCAACACTTAGTATCACCTGACCACTTTTAAGCTGAAGATTCTGACAATAGCTGTAGAAGTCTGAAATCTGGCTTTGATTGACCACCACCGGAGCATTGGGATTTGAACAAAGATACTTGCTGACAATGTATTTGTAGTTGGAGGAAAAATTGCTTCCCCGTGCAATTTCCTGCAGCTTGACAAGCAGGTCATCTGCAGAAGCACTACCTCCACCACCTCCCCCGGCATTGTTTTTATTAGGTACATCCAGAACCACATTTTCCGTCACTTCATACTGCGATACTATTTTGATAAGATGTTTCTCCGGTTTATGATAATTCAGGTTTGTAATCAGCTTTATTTCATATGTCCCCGGCTTCTTAAAGGAATAAAATGTCTCCGAAGCACGTGCATCAATTTTGCCTGATTCGCCAAAATACCATTCGTACCAGTCAATACCATTACCCATAGCCTTAAAATGTATTTTCTGCCCTACTATCCCCGAAGAGTGCGCATAAATAAAAACGGATGAGTCTTTTTTGTAAACAAGCTCAGGCTCTTTGACCTGTACGGGAAACCGAACCTGCTTTTTATTATTGACGGTAAGTACAACTTCGTAATTTCCTGCTTTGGGAAATTCGCAGGTCCCTCTGGATATTCTTGAACGGGAGCCATTTCCAAAATCCCACAAAAGCACTTTTGCATCTTCTGTACTATCTGAGTAGGTAATGGTTTGTCCCGCAAAAATACGAACAGGATATATGCTCGCCTTAACGGGCTTTTCCTTCATTATTGCCGAAACCGAAAATATCACTCCGGCAATAGTCAGATAAAGTGCAATAGTGAGGAATGCTAACTTTTTGCTCATGGGATCCTGGTATTATTTTTAAGAGCCTCCTGCAGGTTGATATTGTTCTGAGCCTGCTGAAACCCGATTTCACAATCTTCCAGATTCTTTTTCAGAAAACCTGCATTGCTTACAGCATTACTAATAGCCTGCTTGTCATAAAACAACATGCTGTAATAATCAGCCACCTGCATGTATATCTTATAGCTGCTGTGATCTTTTTTGTTCTGATATGCCTGCTTAATTTCCTCCAGTTCCTGCTGGATCCTGTTTTCAAGGCTTATCTGCCGTATTTCCGGATTAAAAGCTTCAAGATGTAAACGAAGAGAGTCCACATGTCTCATATTCAGGCTATATTCGGCAGCCACGCTCTTTCTTTCCGAGATTTCATCCATTACGATTTCTTTCCCGAGAATCGGCGTTACCGGATAGTCTTTAAGAAAAATCATAGAAAAAACAGCCGATAAACCAAGCCACAAAAGCATGAGATATATAAGCTGCACTTTTTTCTCTTCCCAACTTATTTTAAACAGTTTCATAATCTCAGGAATTATCGGTTTCTCAATTTTCGGTTGGCAGCGTTACACTCCATCAGCTTTTGTTTAAAGTTGTCCTCTTCAGCCTTAGCCTTCTGGAGCTGTCTTTTGATTTCCAGCAACTTTTCTGTATCCGTAAATATTTTTTGTGTCAGAATAAAATCGTGCTTCTCTGATTCGCTGATTTGTTCCAGCTCATTCAGAGCGCCCTTGCTGAGCTTCAGAATACTTCGCTCCAATGCGGCTTCATTTTCCACCAGATCAGTATTCATCATGCGCATGAATGTATTAAGGCTGTCTATCCGCGAGGAAAAATACAGCACACTGGCCTGTTGCTTTTCCATTTCCTTTTTTTTCTGACTGATCGCACCGGCATATGCATTTGTACTTTTGAAGAAGAAATATACACAGAGCACTGTAAGTATCAGCAAACAGGAAAAATACCCTGTAAAAACCAGGTACTTTTGTACTATTTCTTTAAAATTTCGGGGATTCATACTTCTTTAATCCAGGATACTCCAGCGTTTTTTAGGTTGTTCGGTTTGCTGGGAAACGATTTCACTGGTTACCACCAGATTCTCTTTCCGCTGCCCTATAAACTCAAGAGCATTCATTTTATTCCAGATGGTCTCCATGTTTTGAAGAAAAGACTGCATAACATTCAGAGATACACGAATATTATGATGATCGTATGTTATTTCAACTGCCTTCTGCAGCATCTGATCAAATCCGCCAGGGGTATGTTCAGTCCATTCATACATGTATTTCAGCAATTCTTCTCTTGCCTCAGGATGCATTGTCTTCAGATTTGTATGGATCAGGCCTGCCAGCGAAGACAGACAGCCAACAAGCTGTACCGGAGCAAGATACATCAGCTCATTGGTCAGTTGGAAATAAACGGATGATATATAATTAAGTACCACCGTACATATATCTGTAAAACTGTGCGCCAGGGAAGACAGTTTATTTTTTTCATGCACCTTCCTTATGATGGAGAAGGAGTCATTCTGGACAGCACGAATTACCCGAAGCGCTAAGGCAGAAAACCGCTCCAGCTCAGGATGACTGCATATATATGCACATGGAGGAATATAGTCAGTCAGTAATTTAACTTCCCCATGCTTTATTGTCAGTTTGCCGATAACAAAATGATAAGGTCCCAGCTCTCTTGAGGAGATGCGTTCTTCCGGTAGTATTTCAAGACGATAGCTTATATCCGTATAAGGATGCCGGGGCGGATTTTCTTCCAGTGAAGGCGTACCCTTGGGCTGTCTGCTGTATGGATTAGCTACCAGCAGCACATCATATATCGAATCTTCTGACCATGCAGACGTATCAAAACTCTGGCTGAAAAAGTTACCATCGACCTGCTGAAAATCTGCCATTATTCTGAATCCACCGGATGTCAGCGCATTGCAGTAATTCAGGCTAAGCTCTGCTCTGCCCGAATAGGCTGAATTAAGTCTCAGATCCGGATAGTTCTTTGTTCCGGCAGGCGGCGGTAGCAACCCAAAGTTTTTATCCGTTACATAAACCGATGCAAAGTCTCTGATCAGATCAGTAAAATGCTTGTCTGAATCAATGAAATGATCTTTGGAAATTTTCATTCCATCCACCCAGTTTACCGGGAAATTAGTTATGGGAAATATCATAGCTTATCATTGCTGATTGGTAATTGTTATCGACACGTTTACATACGATCACACAGGCGTCTTCTGTCAGTCCGTTTTCCTCAATGGTCTTTTCATGATCAATGTATTTTCTTCCTTTAACAATCCCGGGTTTGACATAAAAAATCCAATTGTATAAGTCTCCGTTGGCGTCCTCAAATTCAATCCGGTTTTCCGGATATTTCAATGCATAATTGTTAATAAACATCTGAAACCATTCCCCGAAGTTAAAATGCACCAGAGCCTTTGCCTTTACCTTCACATACTCCGGGACAAGGGGGCTCTTGCTTAATTCAAGTTCCACAACTACAATCCTGTCAATAGTCTCTGAAGTAAAGACCGGCTCCTGATACAGCGGGTCATACTTCCAGACTTTGTATATCTCGGCCGGTATATCCAGCATTGCGTAATAACTCAGTTTCCACAATAGCGGAATCAGAAAGGTAACAGTGGACGTTGCTGCGGAAAAACCGTAATCAAGCTTCCCGAAATAATTAAATACCGTAGCAAATAAATAAACACCGGAAATCATAATTACCATCGTAGCCAGAAAAAGGCTAAGCCGGTTTATTAAAAGATGACTGCTCCCTGAAAAATACAGTAATACTTTCTCTGAGTACCAGTAACCGATAAAAAGAAAAACAAACTGATTCATAACATATCCCCATGGCATGAAAGCAACTCCTGTAAAAGTCAGCAAGCCTGCTACAGCAAAGGGGAGCACGCATATGATCAGAAATAATACTAGATATTTCCCTTTAATAAGCGCATTTTGCCTGTTCAGAAGGAATAAAACCAATGCCAGCAACAATGAGCAAACCGGTAAAAATACATACCTGAAAATCAGATCAGACAATTGCATACAAAATACCTCGATTATATAAATGATTTCCGGTCGCAGCGGGAGGAAGAAGAAAAATACCGCTCGTTTCGAAAACGAAATTAATAAAAAAAAACATTACTATTTATTTTTTCGCTGTTGTTTATAACAGTATTTTTTTTAACCTTTAGAAAAAAATTCTTTTTCAGCATCTTAAATTTTGAATTGAAACATATTGTGTTTCAACATTAAATTTAACCGGTTGTATGATTCTTTTGAGGGTACAGACTTTTTAGCGGGAGAGGGATTTTTGATAATTTTTGTAGAAAACCAGGATCGCCACGCGCCATCCATATAGTAAAAATAATAGTGTCATCTGATCGTGTACCGGTCAGCGTTTTTTTATTTTTTTTAAAAAACAGCTTTTTCATGCTTCAGTATCTGAACATAAGTGAAAGCCTGAGAGAGGTATTTAAAATTGCACGTGCATTTGCCCGTGAACACAAAAACGAAACCCTCGGGGCTTCCCATCTTCTGCGTGCTCTAATGCATAAAGAGGCCGGTTTGCAGGGCTTTATGCAATCATTGGGTAAAGATGTTTCCTACATTACAGAGTGGGCCGAGGTCCGTATTGAGGAATATCCCCGGGCAGGAAGCTTCTCCAATGAAGTTATTCCGGGCGAAGACATTGTCCGTATCATGGATGAAGCCGACAAAATCCGCCTTCGGATCGGACTGGATATCATTGACCCCATATGTGTATTGACTGCTACCGTAAAGCCAGGATATGGTTACCCTGCTGAGCAGCTCAAGAGTCTCCCGCTGAAAGAAAATGAAATACTTGAAGCACTTCTGAATTCAGCAGGCATACAAAAGAAATCGTTTCATAGTCCGGATAGTCAGCATGTTTCCGAAACTTCCGTAAGCGGCGCCCTTTTCACCTACTGTCTCGACAAAAACAGCCGGATCCGTGAAGGATTAGCCGATCCGGTCATCGGCAGAGACAAGGAACTGCTGATGATGGCCGAAATAATCGGCCGGAGAAATAAGCCCAATGTCCTGTTGATCGGAGAGCCGGGAGTCGGCAAATCGGCGCTGGTTGACGGCTTTGTTTCAACGATTGTCAACGGACAGGTTCCATCCGGTTTAAAAAATGCCATCGTGTTTGAACTGGATGCCGGAGCCTTACTGGCAGGGGCTTCCTATAAAGGAGAAGTAGAGGATCGTCTGAAAAAAATCATCAAAGATCTCCGGCAATTCGAAAAAGCTGTCCTGTTTATTGATGAACTCCATACGCTGATTGATCCGAAAGGACCGGCAGGTAGCGGCATTGCCAATCTCCTCAAACCCGAACTGGCCCGGGGAGAGCTTACGCTTATCGGGGCTACAACACAGGAAGAATACCGGAAATACATAGAACCGGACGCGGCATTCAGCAGGCGGTTTGAAACACTGACTGTACAGGAACCTGATGTTGTCACTGCTCAGAAAATGATACTGGCACTCCTGCCTGCGTATGAAAAACATCACGGATTATCGCTGGAAGCTGACGCCATCGGTGAGTCCATACGTCTCGCCCGGCGTTATTGCAAAGACAAAAAACTTCCTGATGCAGCCATTGACCTCATTGACAGAACCATGTCTGCCTTGCGAATGATCCATGAAGCGCCTTTTGAGGAGATCGGCCGGCTTCTTACAGAAGCTTCCCTGATTGAGGAATCAGATCTTCCGGAAGATGAAAAAATTGCAGAGCTCCAATGGCTTTATCACTCACTTATCAATAAAACAAGTCCTGTTCTTCATAATAATCTGCAGGAACAGGAAGCTGTCCTGAATACTCCTGACGCTATTCTGGAAAGAATCAAAACACTGGCCGACGGTGTGCAAAATGCAGCCAGGCTCAAACGTACATCAGTCTCCTGCTCGGATCTGACTGCCGTTATAGCCCATAAAACAGGCATTCCGGCCGGAAAGATTCAAGCTCAGGAAAAGGAAAAACTTCTCCATATCGAGTCCTACCTGAAAAAGCGGGTAGTAGGTCAGGATCCTGCCATTAAAACGCTGGCTGATACAATTGTTGAATCCAGAAGCGGTCTCAATAAACCAGGTCAGCCGATTGGCTCTTTCTTCTTTCTGGGCCCTACGGGAACAGGAAAAACCGAGCTTACCAAAGCACTGGCCGAATTTCTCTTCAATGATGAAAAATCCATGCTCCGCTTTGATATGTCTGAATTTAAAGAGGAACATTCTGCTGCCCTGCTGTATGGCGCTCCACCCGGCTATGTAGGCTATGAAGAAGGCGGAATGCTGGTTAATAAGATTCGTCAAAAGCCATACTCGGTAGTACTCTTTGATGAAATCGAAAAAGCCCATCATTCTGTTTTTGATATTTTTCTGCAAATTATGGATGAAGGGGTATTGCATGACAAGCTTGGCAAGGAAGGAGATTTCAGTAATGCGATAATCATTTTTACGTCCAATATCGGAAGTGAATGGATAACCAGTCAGTTCGCACAAGGACTTATACCGTCCTCCCAAATGCTTATGGAAGTAATGGCACGGCATTTCCGTCCGGAGTTTCTGGCAAGACTAAGCGAAATCGTCCCCTTTGCTCCTATCAGCGAAAAAAATGTAGTCCGGATTCTGGAAATACAGCTTTCTTCACTGCATCACAGCCTGGAACGTCAGGGTATCCGTCTGCAACTTACACCAGCAGCTACACAGCATCTTGCCCAATCCGGTTTTACTCCCCAATACGGAGCAAGGCAACTCAGCGGTGTCATACGCAATCAGCTCAGACGCCCCATAGCCCGCATGATCGTAGCAGGAGAACTGGTACATGATGACGTGCTTCTTGCCGACTTTGCACCGGATAAAAATGAATTAACCTGGAACATAATCAAAAACACTGATTCCGAAACTGTAACAACCGCTATGGATACGGAAAAAGAAAACGTTTAATCCTAAATTAATATGTCTATGTACAACTATGGAATAGGGGGTAATGAAGTTAAAACAGATGCCTCAGAAGCGATCTCCGAAATCGCCAATAACAAGACGCTGTTTGTGCAAAAGCTTACAGTCAATGATCCGCCTAAACCAGAGGCCGTGTATGGTCTGAAAACTACAGAAGAGGTATTCGCGCACTTCAAGCCGGAATGTACTGTAGAGTTTGAAACAAAGGAAGGCGGGAGCAAAGAAGAAGAGTTCCGGTTTTCCAATCTTGGGGATTTCGGCGTGAAAAAGGTTGTCGAGAACAGTCAATACCTTTCGGAGCTGGATAGCGAAGTAAACCAGTATAGCAAAATCGCCAAACAGTTCAAAAGCAACAAAGTACTTCAGGGATTAACAGCAAACCCGGAAAGCAGTCAGGCACTTATCGAAGCATTAACCGCATTGCTGGACGAGTTAAAATCACAGGACTAAAATAAGTTTTATGTCATTACAGGAAAAAAACACTCAGGAAACCATTGCACGGAGCAAAGAGCAGGTAGCTTCCAGCCTCGAGAGCAATCTTCGCAAACTCGATAAAGTAGGCGGTTTTTCCTTCATGGAATCAATCATTGATGGTATTGCCAATGTGAGTCCGGAAAGAAAAGCCCGGAAAAATATTTTCATGACCGATCCCGGCAAGAAAAACGAGCGGGAACAGCTTAAGAAAAATCTGGCAACCTGGATTGAATTACTCAGCCAGGGTGGTTCCGCAGCAGAAATAGTCGAAATCAGTGAGAAAAAAGCGGAAGAAGCACATCAGCTGCTCAATAAAAACCTGGGACATGCGCTTAATGCGTTCCGGGAGCTGGAGCAAAGCTATCGTTCGGTCGCTCTCTTTTATAAAAATACAGAATCCGACAAGGTCAGCAATACCACGATCATGAACGCATCAATGGAGCAAATGACGGATCTTGACAACTCCCGCTTCATCGACTATGTAGCTGAAGAGCTAAAGCAAAACTACGACCGGCTTGACTTGCGCGACAATTACTCGCTTCTGGTAATACCAGGCTATATGGGTCCCAACAAAGTGGTGGAAAAATGGGCCAAAATCGCTCATGAAAATAAGGTAATGCTGGTCACGGACTTTGCCAATCTCGATACTCCGGACGATGTTATCGATCTTTTTACCGATGGTAACTATACTGGGGGCGATGCATACAGGTCCAATATCATTATGACCTGCAACTGGCTCATAGGAAGAGGAAAGATTGAGCAGGCTGGAGAGGAAGAAGACTTGTTCGTACCGCCTTCTGCTGCACTGGCCGGGAAAATGTATTATACCATGATGTCGCAGGTCACAGCCGGTAAAAAGCATGGTAGCATGAATGAGGTTGACGCGGTCAGTTTTGACCTTAAGAAAAGTGAAATATCCCATCTGGAAAAAATAGGCCTTGTTCCGATGGTTAATGAATACGGAAAAGTTATGGCTTTCTCGGCCAAAACACTATTTAACGGAGACAACCTGGGCCTACAGACCTACTCCGTCGTCAGGGTATTTGATTACATCACCAAAGTACTTTTTGATTTCCTCAACAGAAGAGCTTTTGAGAACTGGACATCCAGACTGGAAGCCGATCTGCGCAGTCAGATTGTAAAGTTTCTTGACAGCATACAAGGTCCGGACCGTCTGATCGAGAAATTCAAAATTCTTCGTCTGGAGCAGGACCCGAATCAAAAGGACCGGGTTCTGATCGACATACATATCACTCCCTATTTTCCCGCCAAAAGCTTTGTGGTAAAACTTGACGGGCAAAAAGGAGATGATGGCACCAGCTGGAACAGCGAGTATAACCAATCATAAATTTCTTCTTTTTTTTCAACAATTTAAACAACAATTTTTATGGCTTTCAGAGCAGAACTTAACATCGCCGGAGCAAAATTCGATATCCTGAATTGCTCCTTTAATATGAGCAGAGATACCGATCCAAAAGGAAGACCATCCTCTAATGTATACGGAGGGCGTATTTCTTTTGAAATCGAATCTACCTCCGATACTTCGATTATCGAAAAAATGGTCAACAGCCAGTTCAAACCATTTAGCGGATCCGTCACCTTCAAAAAGCATGACGAAGACGCGAAAATGAAAGAGCTCAGCTTCGAAAACTCATACATTGTTTACTATCAGGAAGGTATTGATGTCAAAGGAGAAACTCCCATGACTATCAAGTTTACCATTTCTGCCGAAACGATTAAGCTGGGCAATGCCGAGCATGACAACCGCTGGCCCAAAGCTTAATTAACAATCAATACTGTATCGTCCCTGAGTTTCCGCTGTTTTATAATTTATGATTATTCAGGGACGATACCGGTATTGTATGATATTCTGATTTCCGGCAAATGATCTCTTTTCCTTTGTTTATACAAACATAAAGGACCAAACCTGTTTTTTTCAGCTTTACCAAATCTAAAATCTAAGCTACCGGACGATGGCAAAAGAAATTTTGTACGAAATGAATATTGATGGAAAAGAGTTGCATTATTTCAGCAGCTTTATTGTTCGTCAGGAATTCAACGCACACCATACCTTTGAACTCACCCTGGATCAGGATGTATTTCAATCAGCAGAAAGTGTTACCCTCGAAGACGCGCAGGATTATGTCGGACGTTTTCTGACAGTTTGCTTCGGGGACAAAGAAGCAGGGGACAATACGTTCAAAGGCATTATTACCGAAGTAGGCTTGTCTCAGGAAGAGGGCCTGTGGGGGAAAATCGTATTAAAAGGCTATAGCCCAACTTTTCTTATGGAAGGCGGCCCGCACTATACTTCATTTGAAAACCGGACACTCAAAGATTTACTGGGAGAATGTACCAAAAACGTTGCATCCAATGACATGAATGTCTGCAATAATCCGGTTTTTAATGACAGTATTCCCTATATATGTCAATATGGTGAAAGCAACTTTCGCTTTATCAACCGGCTTGCTACTGAGTATGGAGAGTCGTTCTTTTATGACGGACTGAATCTTTACCTGGGCAAACCCGCATCACCGGAATCTGTTGATCTGGTCTACGGAAAACATATAAGCTCCATGAATTTTTCCATGAAGCTGATGCCCGCCAATATCAATCACTATAGCTATAACTCCAAAAATGATCAGCTGCTGCAGGGAAAGCTTCCCGGGCAGTACGGCCAGACCGGGAGCTATACCCAAAAAGCGCTCGAAGTTTCTGAACATCTATACCGGCAGCCGGTCAGGCAGCCGGTAAAAGTCAGGGTAAGCTCCCAGGGAGATCTTGACAGGTATTCAAAAGTACATAAGCAAAAAGTAGCTGCTTCCACTGTTTTGCTAAAAGGCGAAGGCGACAGTCCCAAAGTTAAGCTTGGGCACTATATCAAAGTAAAAGTATCGAAGAAAAGTCCGGATCCCGGGCATGAAGAGCACGGAGAATACATAGTCACCAGAGTAGAACATCGCCTGTACGGCACAGGTGCCTATGAAAACAGCTTCGAAGCCATTCCCTCCTACAATGAGGTAGTACCGGTACCCGAGATCCCTAAACCGGTTGCAGAAAACCAGATTGCTTATGTAAAAGACAATAATGATCCGGACGGCATGGGGAGAGTCAGAGTCCAGATGCTCTGGCAGCAGGAAGAAAACCTGTGGACCGACTGGCTCCGTATTCTGACTCCCGACGCAGGGGGCAGCGATAAGGTAAGCAAAAACAGAGGATTTGTGTTTATCCCGGAAGTCGGTGATCAGGTAGTTATAAGCTTCCGGTACAATGATCCCAATCGTCCGTTTGTCCTGGGAAGCATGTTTAATGGAAAAAGCGGCGGCGGCGGGGGAAGCGGAAACAATGCCAAAAGCCTGACCTCCAAGAGCGGATGCACCGTTACGCTGGATGACGCCAAAGGCAGTGTGGTGATCAGCGACCCGGGCGGAAGTACCGTAACACTAAACGGAGATGGTACCATGACCATATCCGCACCGGACAAAATCGATATTCAGTCAAAAGAAATCAATATCATCGCCGATGAGAAAGTCACCATCGAAGGCACCAACAGTGTTGCCATCGATTCAAAAGAAGTATCGGTAGACGGATCCAGCAAAACGACTGTAAACAGTAAGGCAAAAGTAGCCATAGGCGCTCCTTCCCTTGAACTGGAAGGGTCTACCCAGCTAAAGCTTCAAAGTACCGGTATTATCGATGTAGAAGGTACTACAATGACCAACCTGAAAGGAGGAATGTTGAATCTAAACTGCGGATAATATCTATGTTTAACGAACACAATCCCATTGCTGTTCTTATCTCCAGATTGCAGCAGCAATGGATTACAGAAGTATCGCCGGTTGAAAAATACAAGCTCGTTCGCTGGCTGATGCGCCAGGGAGAAGCCAGATTATATGAAGGACTCCTTCGTCTGGAATCTTCTGCCAACGGACAATTCCCTGAAGTAGTAATCGTACTGCTTACTTCATTTACTTCCGCTCAGTCACACAGCGCAGCCATTATTAAAGACTGGATTGATTCCTTTCGTAGTGATGAAAAAACATTTCAGGAGTTAAAAGCACAAGGAGTTGAGTTCTTCTGGGATGTTACACGGTATGAAGCGCTGCTTGGCGCTGAAACTACCGACCCGGACAATCTGCTTCTTGAGATGCTCACTTCATTTCAAAAAGCGCTACCCGATCCGACAACCCGGCTGGCGCTGGCGCTTTTTCCTTATTTAGTTTCGGACACGGGAGCATACAGCCAATGGTTAAGTCAGCTTATGCAGACTGGTATACCGGATAAGGTTATGCTTATGGTTTTTGATTCGGATGACGATCGCCATTTTGACAGACTATTCAAGCAAGAGGCCTACCGGGTAAGAACTTTACGGCCGGATATTAATCTGAGTAAGGCAATGAGCCAGCTGGCTACCGCAGGCGATCCCAACGCTCCCGATGTTCAATTCCGGAAATGTGTAATGGAAATGGGAAATGCTGTCAAAGACAATAATCTCACCCGTCTGCATCTGTGGGGCAAAAAAGGATTGGAAATAACACAGCATACCGGGAATAATCATTTCTTCGCTACTGCCCATCTCACCTATGCAGGCATGCTATTCACCTTCAAAAAAACAGCAGAGATTGAACAACTGCTCGATCAGGGATTAAGAATAGCCCGGAAAGGTCTTCAGCTTGGCGATGCAGCCTGTCAGTCACTGATTATTCTGCATTATGGCTATCTGGCAGCCTGCCGGCAACAAAACGGGAAAAACCTGGAAGCCGCTGATTTATATACCCAACAAGGCGAATTGGCTTTACAGTACCAACAAAGTGTTCAGGCGCTGACGGCCTGGTGGCAGGCCTATAATCTGTATGAAAAAGCCGATACACAAAAATATGCTGATCTGCTGACCAGGGCCTACGAAACCGGGACAGGTCTCCTGCCGGAAGAGCTTCAGACCTCCTGTATGATCTATATCGGATTTGATTATTATCAGTATTGCCACAACCTGAAACAAAAGGAAAACTGTCTTCAGATTAATCAGTTTATGACCAGACTGGCAGGGTCAGACTGGATGGAAACAGCCAGAAAGTATAAAGAAGATACCAAAAAGAAAAAACGCTTTTTTATTGTATAACCAGTTTTAAACTCTTCCTCACAGCATATTTATGCTATTAGCCAATAAACATCTGACCTTAGTACTGGGCCTGGATATTCATATAATCACTTTTCCCATAGGGCCTCTTCCTATTCCGCATCCTTTTATCGGACTGGTTATGGACCCCATGGACTATATACCTTTTGTTGGCTCGACTGTTTTTATCAACGGCGTACCCCGCGGAATCAGTGATACTTCCGGTATGCTCGCCATTATGATGCATATACCTATGGGCGGACCATTTCTGCTTGCCCCGATGATTGGTCATGAATCCGTAAATTTTTTCGGAAGCCTGAAAGTTAAGGCCGAAGATGTGGCGCTAAGCCCTTCCGGCTATATGACGATGACCTGCAATGATATTGGTATTCCGCTTTCACTGAGCCCGGGAAAAAAGATGAAGCCGATTCCCAGCCTGTTCCTGCCAACTTCTTACAGCATCCCGCTGCCCATGGGCAAGCCAGTCATGGTAGGCGGCCCTTATGCGCCCGATCTGCTGGGGATCCTCAAGCAGCTTGTAATGTCCTATGCCTTCGGAAGCATTCTGAAAGGAGCCGGCAAGCTGGCAAAAAAAGCAGCAGCAAGCCTCAAAAAAGCCAAAAGCAAATTTACCAAAGGGCTCAAATCCATCCGGTGCCGTATGGGCTTTGAGCCTGTAGATCTCATCGATGGCCGTATGGTCTATGAAGGCACTGACTTTGAAATACCTGGTCCTATACCTATACACTGGGAACGCCGCTGGTATTCCGATTCTTCCTATCAGGGTCCGCTCGGACATGGTATGCATCACAATTATGACCTGGCGCTGCATATTTATCCGGAAGAAGATTTCTGCCTGCTCATACTGCCCGATGGAAGGCCGGCCACCTTTCCCCATATGATCAGTGAGGGCGACAGCTTTTATAACCGCTCCGAAAAGCTGTCTCTCACCTATGCATATTCAGGCACATACCTTCTCAAAGATCATGAAACACAGGAAGTCTGGACCTTCCGGCAGGTTGAAACAGACCTGTTCCGCCCTGCTCAACTGACCAATCCTACCGGATTATCTATCGGCTTTACTTACCAGTCCGGCCATCTGACTCTCATCACCGATACTGCGGGCAGACATGTCAGGCTGCATCTCAACAAAGACAACCTGATCGATAAAATTACCCTGACACACAAAAACCAGGAGAAGATCCTGGTCAGCTACCGCTACAATGAAGCCGGAGATCTTATCCGTATTACAGATCCGCTCGACCAGTCTACCCACATGCGCTACAGCAACCACCTGATGGTGGCCAAAACAGACCGAAACGGGCAAACTTTTTACTGGGAATACGATGGCCCCGCTACCGGAGCACGCTGTATACATACATGGGGCGACGGCGGAATCCTCGAAGGCTGGATTGAATATGGCAAAGGCAAAAACACAGTAACCAATTCGCTGGGACATAAAACCATCTACTACTACGATGAAAACAATCTCTGCACACAGGTTACAGATCCGGATGGCAACCATACTTTTCATGAGTATACCGAATACATGGAGCCATACCGGAACATTGATCAGGAAGGAAATATCACCGGTTATACCTATGACGACCGGGGCAACCTTACCGGCATTGTACAGCCCGACGGAAGCACCGTTACACGAATTTACAATGAAGATGACCGGATCATTCTGAGCATAAGCCCCGGCGGCGGCAGTACGGTACGGGTCTATAATGACAGGGGGCTTCTCCATTCCCTCGAAAACCCGGATGGTAAAGTTACTTCCTTTGAATACAATACCGAAGGGTTGCCCGAAACGATCAGAAACAATCAGGGACACCTCACAAAGCTTGAATACGATGAAGATCATAATCTGATCAGCGCCATTTTGCCGGACAAGGCACAAACTACCTGGACTTATGATCCTTTCGGCTTGTGTACCGGCTCCACCGATCCCGAAAAACGTACAAAACACTTCTCATATGATGAACTCGGCAGGCCCTGTCAGATCGACCTGCCCGATGGCAATCATATCCAGCTGACCTACAATGCCTACAACGAGGTACTATGCGCCAGAGACAGGGATCATTGCGTCAATTTTACCTATACTCCAATGGGCAGCCTGAAAAGCCGCGAAGAAAACGGAGTAAAAATACAGTTTCATTACGATACGGAAGAACAGCTCCGGTATCTGGTCAACGAGCACGGTGAGACTTACCGTTTTGCCCGCAATGCTGTCGGGCATATTATACAGGAAACAGGCTTCGACGGACTTACACGAAGGTATCTCCGGGACCGGGCCGGAAAAGTATTGAAAACCGAACGGCCCGGCGGCCGTCATACGACTTATGAATATGATCTCAACGGACGGATTGTCCGTGCCGAACACAGTGATGGAAGCTGGGAGACCTACAGCTACAACCGTGACGGACAGCTTATCGAAGCAGTCAACGAAAACAGCCGGCTGGTATTCCATCGGGATAAAAACGGCCGCATTCTTAAAGAGGAACAGGATGGCTATCTGATCGAAAGCCAATACGACAAATCGGGCAACCGGGTCCATATCCAAAGCAGTCTTGGCGCCGATATACAGCTCACACGCAATACATCAGGCTTTGTAGAGCATATGATCGCCGGCCGGTGGGAAGCTTCCATCCGCTATAATGCACTGGGGCAGGAAACCGAACGCCTTGCCCCGAATGTGCGAAACCAGTTTTCCTATGACCAGGCAGGGCGTGTACGCGAACAGAAAACCAGCGGGGAAAGAGGAAGGCTGCTCCGGCATAAACAATACCACTGGGGAGTAAACGACAAGCTCCACCGCATACACGATCTGATCAGCGATACCAGCCAGACCTTTGAGTATGATCATTTCGACAACCTTATCAGAAGTATTGCCGGCACTGGTGACTACGACAATTACTTCCGTGATGAGGTCGGCAATATATTTAAGAATAAAGACCACAAAGACCGGAAATACAGTGCCGGCGGAAAACTGACTGAAAGCGGACAAAAAAAGTACCTGTACGATGAAGAAGGGAATCTGACTGAAAAAGAGACTCCGGACGGGTGCTGGAAATATGAATGGGGTGGCAACGGTATGCTTCGTAGTGTCTTGCGCCCTGACGGCAAAAGCGTTATCTTTGAATACGATGCCCTGGGAAGAAGGACAGCCAAGATCTTTGACAATACGATCACCCGATGGCTCTGGGACGGAAATACTCCGCTCCATGAGTGGAAGTATACACTGACCGAACGGCCCATATCCGTACTGAACGAAAATGGCATGCTGGTCAAAGACCGGGAAGAGCCGGTCGAAAATCTCATTACCTGGGTATTTGATGAAGGAAGCTTCAAGCCGGCAGCCAGAATAGCCTCACATCAGGCATGTACCATCATCAGCGACTACCTGGGCACACCCAAGGAGGCATACAACCAGAGTGGCGAAAAGGTCTGGGCTTGTGAACTGGCAGCCTACGGGGAAGTGAAAAGCTGTACTGGTGGTGAAGGCTTTATCCCTTTCCGTTTTCAGGGACAATACCACGATGTGGAAACCGGACTGTATTACAACAGATTCCGGTATTACGCACCGGAAGAGGCAGCATATATTAGCCAGGATCCGATAAGATTAGCGGGAAATAATCCTACACTCTACGGATATGTATTTGATATCAATAGTCAGGTAGATGTATACGGATTAAGCATTATGGATGATGCCTGGAGTGTTGTTCAAACCCATATGAATGACTCTGGCAAAACTGTTCTAGGACATTTCCCACGTCCAGGAGAAACATTTGATTCATACATAGACAAAGCTGTTAAAAAAGGTGCTAGCTATTTCGATATGGGTTCCCTTTGGGATGACATAATTGCAGCTGGCGAAGATCCTTGGGTACTAAATAAAAGATTTCTGGATGAAACAATTGCAAACGGCGATGATATATTGTTAAATGTACCTAAAAGCAAGATACGTCCCGGATCTTATTTGGAACGAGAAATAGATTGCCTATTAAAAAATGGATATAAATGGGTTAATCAATGGTCTCTGAGAAAAGTATGTTCATAACTTAACCATATGTAGAAGTGACTAATATTATAGATTATGTAAAAAACGAATATTCCTTTCTGATCGAACGAAACTTCGCAATTGATGATGTAATAGAAAGAGGCAATTTGTATTCACAAGCATGCCTGACAGGAGGCTCGGAGGATTTAATATTTTGCTTTACATTGGAAAAAGGAAAGCTATCGGTTGCTGTCACAAGTAAACACATTTTGAATAGCAAAAAATATGGGAAATATAGCAAGTATTGTGATTGCTTCTATCTGGTTAAACTATTTGATCCGAATATTGATTTTTCTGACATTACTCCCGCCATATATCCTGATTTTATTCAGAATAATCTAAATAATCTGATCACATTATTTAATACCGAGAACACAGAAACAACCTTAAAAAGAATCAATAAAATAATAAAGGAATATGATCAAATAAGATGGAACAGGCAATAGTCACCAAATGTATCAAATCGTCCCTCATAAATTCTATTTGGCGTTCGCTCCAAAAAAAACAAACAGGATCAACCCTCCGAGAAAAGTTGTGCCAACTGTTTGTAAATAATTTTTAAAGAAAATGAAAATATATAGTATTGCACCTGATGGAAATGAAGCAGCTGACCTGGAACCTGCTAGATATTTCAATCTGGCAATCAAACAAATCGAAGAAATTGAAGAATGGCTCAGAACGACCAATGAGCCAGCACAGGCTTTATTAGTTCATATTGATATACTTATATATTTAAGTAAAAAATACCCTGAAATGGCTATAAGAAGAATAAAAAAACTTAATATACCAATGATTAAGAATACTTTCGATGATTGGTATGAAAGGGTTAATTTAAAAATTCCGAAACAATTCAGAGAAGGTATTAAAAATTCTGCAGACAGCTTATTCAGAGAATTAGACGAAATATCATAAAATAACCAAAACAGTATGGGTACTTGGGATAATAAACCTTGGGATAATGATAGGGCAGCTGATTGGTTTGGTAAACTAATGGATCAAACTGAATTACCTTTAAAAGTCAGAAATACATTGTTATTATGCAACGAGGAAGACCTATATGGAGATAATACTCCAGTTTTAAGGGCAGCAGTCTATTGTGTATTGCAATTTTGCAGAGTATATGTATGGCCCATCAATTTCTTGGATTCTGATTTAGAATTAGCCATAAAAGCAACAAAGAAAATTCTACAAGACGAAGAGTATTGTTACTCCGAAGAGATTATTTCTGAAATACAAGAAGAATTGAAGCAACTTGAGACGAGACTGAAAAATTGAAAAAATGGCTTTGCCTTATTCTTACAAGACGATACAATAAGATGTATCGTCTTTTTTATTACAAAGGGAATCAACTGATTATGTAAGTCACAAAAAAATAGAGCCGTGAAAGATATAGCAAAAATCTGTACAAAAAAGGAATTACAACCGAAATTATAGACCGGAAACAGCAGAACATATAGAAGAAGCTATTGCCAAAGGCCATCCTGATATTTTAACCATATTTAGACCCGGGGCAAAGAAAAACAGAAGAGATTCTTTAAAAGGATACTCTACAAAGAAAGGTAAGGACAGGGATGAGTGGCCAAGGGCAATGGGCAAAGAAGGGGGTACCGGAGCTGATATAAAATATATTGATCCTTCTGACAATCAAGGAGCGGGCTCTGCAATAGGTAGAGCATTAGCCCCATATCCAGATGGTACTAAAGTAAAATTTACAGTAATAGATTAAAAACAATAAAAAATGGATAAAGAAATGAGGGATTTATTGGAAAAAGTAATTTCAGCCGATATCAGTAAAAAAATTAATACCCTCGCAAGTAGTCTATTGAAAAAGTTTAGCTTTAATGATAAAAATGACTTAGAGAAACTTAATGAACTAGGTTTTTGGCTATATATAAAAGGTCATGCTAGTCTTTCACTAGAAGTTTGTAAAATAATTAATAATGAAAAGTTTAAAAACAACTTTGAACTTTGGTCGTGGATTGAGCTCCTTTTAGGTTTTAGAAATCCGTATTTTAAAAGAGAAACAAGATGAGGACTCGTCGATTGTATTATTGGATAAAATCAAGAATGCCTATAGCTCTGGTGATGAACCACTGAAAACCATAAAATTGAGAGCTCTAAGAAGAAGGTTAAATGGCGAATTGTTACCAACAAAAGAGTTGGCTGAAGCCATCAATTCGAATGATAATAAATCAATAAGCGATTATCGATTTATCATTGTCAGGGATAAAATATTTATAAAGGAAGTAGCAGATAGTAACGAAATTGATCTGACTAACTTGGAAAATGATATCAGATCACAAATAAGCGAACTCTAGGCTGTATATATTAGTCAGGATCCGATAAGGTTAGCGGGAAATAATCCTACACTCTACGGATATGTGTATGATACAAATTCCGAAATAGACCTGTTCGGATTAGATTGTAAAGTCAAAAACAAAAAAACTTCATACAATGGTACAAGTCGAAGAGATGCGTTTAGACAAGCAAAACGGGATGCAGGAATCCCAATAAGTCAACATCCTTCAAAAATAGGTAAAGTTGATTTGGATGACGGCTACGGAAATAAGGTTTTGGGAGAAAATGGACTTCCTGTTCAAGTAAGGAATATCACTTTACAAATAATAAAGGAGAATCAATAATAATACAAGAACATAGTCTTGGTCATACCAAAACCACAGTAGACCATGGAGCAGAGCCACACTTTAATGTTCGCCCCAGTAGTAACCCGAAAACTGGAAGTGTTTCCGGTACTCATGGACATTATAATTTCCCTTAAACAATATATTGATATGAACTTAATCGAAATAATATCTCGTAATCAATTTCTCAAACAATTATATCCTGATGGCTTAAGTGACTTTTTTATAGGTCAAATTGAGCTTAGCAGTTTTGATAGAATAAGTATCGTATTACACTGCAAACAACGACCAAATATAACTGTTTCAAAATGGGGAATATGGGGTAAAGACTATAATGTTATTACTATTGAGCTATTAGGAACAATGATAAATAAGTTGAATGTATTGGATTGGCAAAAGAACAATGAAGAATCTTGTCAATATATTATTAAAGAAAGCAACGATTATTACCAAATTGATTTTTTTGGTAAAGAATGGAGATTTGAAATTGAACTAAAATCTTTAATATTCCAAAGAAACACCACATATATTATAACCCAATGATTAATCTCTTTTCCGCTTCAAAAGCGAAATAAAAATGTGTGACAAAACCACACATTCAATAAAATTTCTTTACAAAACCCTCTTTTTAAGCCAATAGCAAAGACATTATCCCTTTCCGTTTTTAGGGACAATACCACGATGTGGAAACCGGGCTGTATTACAACAGGTTTCGGTATTACGCACCGGAAGAGGCAGCATATATTAGTCAGGATCCTATTGATTTAAAAGGAAATAAGCCTAGTTTTTATGCTTACGTAAGTAATTCAAACGGATTTATTGATGTTTTTGGATTAGAGGAAATACTTACAGAAGGTTATGTTTATAGATCAGGATCCGGAACAGATGTAAATATGACTCCACGCCCTGGAAAGGATACGACTTCCGGATTATCCACATCTTTAGAAAAACCAACAAAAGGAAAATACCAGATCATTGACATTGCTAAATTAGAAGGAACAGGTTTAGAAGCAATAAACGATCATGGAAGTCATGTTTCTATAAGGCCTAAAGACGACCCTGATTTTATTAAGTTAAGAGAATGGGCAGATTCCAGAGAATCAAGCACTACACATAAATATACACAAGCTCTTCAAGATGCAAAAATCACATGTCAATAATTTTACTTTTATGGAGAAACTAACACTAACTATAGATAAACTTTTTCAGTTTCAAAAAGAAAAATTAAAGGATAGAGAAGAAATTAAAAAGATTGATATTATAAGTCAATATGATAAAGATAATCATGGAAAAGTTTATAGATATACCAAATATCTGGAGATTCTATTAAAAGAAACGTTTTTGAATGAAAGGGACATAGATCTCATAGACATAGAGATCTCATATAAAATGCATAATGAAGAATCGCTAGAAGTAAAAGGTGAATTTTATGCTTCAGATGGTACCATCTTTGAAGAGATTCTTTTAATTAATAACGAAGCCAGTATATTGAATAACATTGAAATTTTTATAAATAACTGTGGCATTCAATATGATGAAGTAATAAAGGAATACATCAATTAAATAAGAGTACATCTTCACAGTTCAGATAAATCGGTACGATACAGAAACAGACTTCTACTACAACAGGTTCCATATCCCTCACTCGGTTAGGTATATTACTACACAGCAACCCAGAACTGCTGAATTTTATGCCAGACCCAACCCTCGACGAGGCAAAATGCAAAAAGCACAATCATCGAAATTGATACGGATAAAATTGCTGCGGATAAAGTCTTTGATGCTTCATAAGTAATTGATCCTAAAACAGGTATCCAACTCAAAGATCCCGCTTTTTAGATATGCTACAAAAGATGCTGAAGTTCTTATCCAAGGAGAAATACCATCTGAAGCTTATAAAATTGTTAAAGGTTGCAATTAGATTATGAAAGAATATATTAAGCAAATGCAATTATTGGCAATCGAATGGGATCAATTTATAAAAAAATCCTTCCCAGATAAGATTGCGGAGTTTAACGAAAATAAAAAAATCAAATACCAACTATTTGATTTGATTATTGAAATCACTGATGATGCAACACTACCACCCAAAAAACAAAAAGATCTTATAAAAGAAAGTATTCTTTTTCTGGCAAAAACAAGTGGATGTGCCGAAGATATGAAAATAGCAGAAGGTATACTAGATGAACTCGAAGATAAAAACTATATTAATAAGGAGGAAATTGAATTGTTCTGCAACAATTCATCATTAGGCAGGTGGACATAAATAAACCTTCAGTAAGATGCCTTTAATAAAAGGGAATAAAGGAGATTACCTTAAAATTACCGGAAGAGCCGGAATGGACTATACCGATGAATCCGGGAAAAATTATTTTATAGATAGTGAAATGGTTGTAAGCAATGAATATGACATTGCAGTATATATTGATAGCGTCACAGACGATCAGGAAAATTTAGTAAAAGATCAGGTGATAAAAGATAAAATAATTGAACGAATAAAAACCCTAAGTAGGGATGGTGGAATCAAAATCCGTCTTTTTCATGACAGCTAATTTTGTATTAAAATGTTATCACAAACGGAAATCAAGGTGCGTAATCGAATTGAGCAAATCGCAGATCGCTGTCAGTTCAACGATTTAATAAATAGAGGTGCGAGAAAGAGTCTGAATGATGGGCAAATCAGTAGCCTCTAAGAAAAGCATGTTTATAACTTAATCACCCAGAAGTGCCTAGAATTATAGATTATGTAAAAAACGAATATTCCTTTCTGATCGAACGAAACTTCGCAATTGAAGATGTAATAGAAAGAGGCAACTTGTATTCACAAGCATGTCTGACAGGAAGTTCGGCGAATTTAATATTTTGCTTTACATTGGAAAAAGGAAAGCTATCGGTTGCTGTCACAAGTAAGCACATTTTGAATAGCAAAAAATATGGGAAATATAGCAAGTATTGTGATTGCTTTTATCTGATTAAACTGCTTGATCCGAATATTGATTTTTCTGACATTACTCCCGTCATATATCCTGATTTTATTCAGAATAACCTAAATGATCTGATCACATTATTTAACGCTGAGCATACAGAAACAACCTTAAAAAGACTCAATAAAATAATAAAGGAATATGATCAAATAAGATGGAACAGGCAATAGTCACCAAATGTATCAAATCGTCCCTCATAAATTCTATTTTGTAAGCGTCCCCAAAAATCAGACAGTTAAAAGTAATGAAAAATTATTAACTTAAACTGTGGCATGAAAAAAGTTCAGATTGAGTTGAGAGTTTCTTCAACCAGAGAAGCAGAGCAGTTCTATTGCAATGATTTAGGCATGTTCGACTTTTATCAGGATTACGGGATGGGTAATATATGTCTGGTGTATAAGGCCAATACAAGCTTTCTTTTACTACTTGTGGAAGGCGTAACAAATACCAATAATATTCCCCTGTTTAGTCTTGAAGTGGACGATTGCGAGCTTGTTTTTCAAAAATTAAAGAAAGCGCTCATTAACTCAAAGGGGGCATTGCTGAATGATAACGTTTTCGAATATCCGTCAGGAAAGAATATCACTTTAGAAGACCCCGCTAAAAATACTTTTTTGTTATTCCAAGAACATCGCTAAACCGGCACTTTGTGGCTCCCGGCAAAGCATGTATTGTATCCTCAGTGCAAAAGCAGCAAGGCAACAATCTGGGATATGGAATACTGAAAAGCCGGTTTTTCGGATATCGTATTTTCCTGCTTTTTAAACTCCGACTATTCCATTACTTTTGACAGAGTAAATATAACCTAAATTATAACCCTTATTAATTAAAATGAAATACAGAAAATTTGGCAGATTAAACTGGCAGGTCAGCGAAATCGGCTATGGCATGTGGGGAATGGCCGGCTGGGAAGGTTCCGACGATACGGAATCAGAAAAATCACTGCATCTGGCCATTGACCGGGGCGTAAATTTCTTTGACACAGCCTACGCGTACGGAGACGGGCACAGCGAAAAGATCCTGGGCAGGATACTGAAAAGTCGTACGGATGCAAAACTATACGCTGCATCCAAAATTCCGCCCAAAAACCGGAAGTGGCCTTCCAAAAGTCATTTTACGCTCGGAGAGGTTTTTCCCGCAGACTATATCATTGACTATACAGAAAAAAGCCTGAAAAATATCGGCGTCGAAAAAATCGACCTTATGCAGTTTCACGTCTGGGAAGATGCCTGGGCAGGCTTTGAAGAGTGGCAGAAAGCCGTTGAAAAGCTAAAGCAGGAAGGAAAAGTAGAAGCCTTCGGGATCAGTGTAAACCGCTGGGAACCTGAAAACTGTATAAAAACCTTAAGAACCGGACTCATTGATACCGTACAGGTGATCTACAATATTTTTGACCAGGCTCCGGAAGATACACTCTTCCCTGTGTGCGATGAGCTTGGTATTGCCGTAATAGCCCGCGTACCCTTTGATGAAGGTACCCTGACCGGCGCTATCACCAAAGACACCGTGTTTCCGGAAGACGACTGGAGAGCATCCTATTTTGTACCTGAAAACCTGATTCCGAGCGCCGAAAGAGCCGACCGGCTGAGACCCGTAGTGCCTGCCGGAATGACAATGGCCGAAATGGCGCTCCGGTTTATTCTTTCCAATCCGTCGGTTGCTACCACCATCCCGGGTATGAGAAAAGAGCGAAATGTGCTGGCAAATACTGCCGCAAGCGATGGCAAAGGATTGTCCGGCGAGCTGATCAGTACATTGCGGGGCCACCGCTGGGACAGAGTACCTACTTCATGGTCGCAATAACTGCTCCGGAATAGCCCTGGAGGCAAGAGGGACTTTTGAAGGATAAAGGTAAAGTTTAATGCTTTAAGGAATATACTAAAAAGCATCAACAGTGCCTCTCCTGTCCTCTGCACAAAACAGGGCTCTGGTCTTAACTACTATTTTCTATGTACAATACCTGAAGTCTGTACAGATTTCAGGTATTGTATTCATTTTTACCATTAATATCAAGTCACTAATAATGATCTCAAAGATTTCTTTTACCATACTTATTTGCCTTGCGGTACTGGGAGCCTGTACCAATACATCCGACAAAGCCACCGGACACTCCGGTGACAGTCAGATAGACGATCTTATTGCTTCCATGAGCCTGGAAGAAAAGGTCGGGCAAATGACCAATCTTACCCTTGCAACTATTGCAGAGGAAAAAGAGCATAAAATCATTCTGGATTCGGCCAAAGCATATGATATCATTGTAAATCATCATATCGGATCCATCCAGAATGTAATCAGTCAGGCATATCATCTGAATGAATGGCATGATCTGATAAACCGGCTGCAGAAAATGACCCTGGAGCAGACCAGGCACAAGATCCCGTTTCTGTATTGCATCGATGCAGTACATGGAGCAAACTATATCTACGGCGCCACCCTGTTTCCTCACAATCTTGGTCTGGGCGCCACCAGAAATCCTGAGCTGGTTGCCCAATGCGCTGCCATCACTGCTCAGGAAACCAGAGCTGCCGGTATCCGGTACAATTTCTCTCCGGTACTGGATGTGGGGCGTAACCAGCAATGGTCGAGATTCGGAGAAACATTCGGAGAAGATGTGTATCTGGTCACCGAGCTGGGACTGGCCTCTATCCGTGGCTATGAAGGTTCCGATCTCTCATCTCCGGCCTCTGTGGCCTCCTGTATGAAGCATTTTCTGGGATATTCAGTGCCTCAGAACGGAAAGGACCGGGCGCCGGCCTATATTCCTGAAGGAATGATGCGCGAATATTTCCTGCCACCGTTTACGGCTGCTGTACAGGCCGGTTCTCAGACCCTTATGGTAAACTCAGGCGAAGTCAACGGTGTACCTGTACACGCATCCCGCTACCTGCTGACCGATATACTGAGAAAAGAGCTGAACTTTGAAGGAATTATCATTACCGACTGGCTGGATATAGTAAAGCTGCATGAAAGACACCGGGTAGCAGCTTCACACAAAGAAGCCGTATACCTGGCCGTCAATGCCGGCATCGATATGTGCATCGTTCCGTTTGATCTTTCATTCTACAATGACCTGATAGAACTTGTCAGGGAAAAAAGAATTTCTGAGGACCGGATCAATGCGTCGGTAAAAAGGATACTGCTGCTCAAAAAGAAGCTGGGGCTGTTTGAAAACCCATATATCGAAAAAGAGGCCATTGAAAATTTCGGCAAACCGGAATATAAGGAAGCTGCGCTGCAAGCTGCCAGAGAATCCATTACCCTGCTCAAGAACAACAATGAGCTGCTTCCTCTGAAAAACACTGCCCGGGTGCTGCTTACCGGTCCTTCCGCCAATTCGGCAGCCGCCCTGCACGGGGCCTGGTCATACAGCTGGCAGGGAGACAACGAGCAATTGTATCCGGAAAATTCCTCCACCATAGTACGTTCGTTAGCACCTGAGTTTAAGGTAAATTTTCTGGATTGCGGAGGATTTGACAAGCTGAGCTGGAACAGTGCAGAGCTCAGAAAACAGGCACAAAACAGTGATGTAATCCTTGTTTGTGCCGGCGAGCAGGCATATGCCGAAACCCCGGGCAATATTAATTCGCTGGATTTTGACCCCGGACAGGTAGCACTGATCAGGGAACTACATCAGACCGGCAAGCCGGTCGTATTGATTCTGACCGAAGGAAGACCCAGAATACTCAATGAAATCGAAAAATACTGCGAAGCAATCCTGCTGACATACTGGTCAGGCTCTGAAGGCGCCAATGCCATTGCAGAGATCCTTGCGGGAAAGACAAATCCTTCCGGAAAGCTGCCTTTTACCTACCCGAGATATAATGGCGCTCTGCTTACCTACGATCATAAATTGCTGGATGAAGCTGTTGAGATAGTGAAACCCGAATATGAATACCGCTATGAGTTTAATCCTCAATATCCGTTTGGGCACGGCTTGTCGTATACAACCTTTGAATACAGCAATCTGTCTGTTTCACACGATACCCTTACAGGAAATGACACATTGCATATAAAAGTCACAGTCGCCAATACCGGCAAGGTGAAAGGCAAAGAGGTAATCGAAGTATACATACGGGATCAGTATGCCAGCATTACCCCGCCTGTAAAACGCCTGAAAAGATTCGAAAAAACAGAGCTTGCTCCGGGGGAAACGACAACCAGGGAATTTCACATTACCCGAAATGATCTGAGCTTTGTCGGAGCTGAAAACAAATGGATCACAGAAGAAGGCGGTTTCGAAATAAAAACAGGCCCCTTGTCCGGAGAGTTTTATCTGAAAAATTAAAAGTACACTTTTATTTCTATTGGCAAAGCAGGGAGGGAAGCTGCTATTCTTCCCTCCTGCTGCTTATGCAACCATACCGGCTGGTTTTCAGGCATCCCGGATCTCAATTGAATAAATCACCTGCCATACAAGCCGTTGACATGCTCCTGTCAACATCAGGCAGCAGCCCCTCTCCATTTCACCAACCGGTGAGCATCTCTGCTACTCCTGATCTAAATGATCAGCAATCTATAGTCAGCACTTTATACTTAAAGCCGGAAAACAGGTAATAATACACAGACATTGGGAGCTCTTAGCTATTCATTGATCCACATCCTTCTGGCCTGCATCTCATACGCTGCGGATATCTCAGGCCGCCTGCATATATTATCTGATCAGGCAATCTGATTAGCTATACAAAATACCGGAACCGGAAACCACAATATTCCCCGGGAGAAAAGTATACAGTAAGCAAGCTGCTTTTTTCGCAACTGTTGTTTCACTGCAGTATGTATCTTCCTCCGGTTACCATTTCTTACTATGTGCCATACCGAAGCAGTAAACCAGCCCTACAAGTGTATAAATTCTGAGATACCGGCACAAGCACCCGGGCCAACATTTTACACAAATCAAAAAAACAACATTATTTTTAAACTAAAAAACACACTATAGTTATAGTTTTTATAAATTTGACATAAAAATTTAACCACATTTTTTAAAAAAGTATAAAAAATTAAAAAACTAAGCTTAAATTTCAACTCAATATAATTTTACCAATACATCACAGACAGGCAAACACTATGCAAACACTTTAAAAAATACCATTTTACTCATAAAAATCTATCAGACACCAAATGATTATAAATTGCATTTTTTAAATACACATAAAATAAGAAATAGAAATATTTATATAACAAAAAATATTAAAAACTAAATAAAACCCATATAAACACACAAAAAATAAAAATAATAAAGAAAAACATTTTGCATTTAACCAATATTTGTAATATAATTGAAACATGAAATATATGATTTTACAAAGTCACATATCTCACTAACCATTTAACCATTTTATTAATTATTTACCAAAAACTAAAAACCATGAGAAAACTAACCACTCAACTATTGTCAGCGTTTATGTGCGTGGTATTGCTATGCTCTAATGCCGCTTATGCCCAGGAAGAGAAAGAAGAGAACCCATTCTCACTGGATGTTTCCTTGAACTCGGATATCTTCTTCGGTTTTTATCCGTTCTTTGCCGGTTCTTATTCCTTTTCTGAAAAAACCGCCTTTACGTTTTATGGAATACTTTGGTCTGGTGGAACCGGCGGAGCCTGGGGCAACTGGACAGAATTCGGTGTCGGGGTTAACTTTACTCCAGTAGAAGGTCTTGATATCAATCCTCAGATCGGTTTGCTAAACGGGAGCCTGACTTCAGGTCTTGGCACTCCGGCTCTCGCTGAAGGTTTTGTACCTAACCTGACGGTGGGTCTTGATCTGGATAACATCGAGGGTGAATTGTACGGAGGTTTCTATACCGGTATTGATCATGGCAACCCGACTACCAACAACTATCTGCATTACTGGATCAATGGTGGATATAAGTTTGGCAACGGTTTTGTATCTGCCGGACTTCACTTCGAACAGCTCAGATTTACAGGTGGAAAGGGACATGGCTCTGATGCTGCTTACGATTACTACGTAGCGCTTGGTCCATACCTTCAGTTTGCTAACCCCAAAGGTGGCGCTTATGCAAGATTCACAGGTGGCTTTGACTTGAGATCAGACGCTCAGATTGCAAAAAGCGGCTGGGATCAGCCTTCTTACTACAAACTATCTGTAGGTTATTCGTTCTAAGCAAAATAATCAAAAACTCTTTTCATATTTTTTAAGCAGAAAGCTGCTCCTTTCAAGGGGGCAGCTTTCTTTTTTCTCAGACAGCATTTTATCCACGGCGTGTACGCTTACCTGCAAAACTAAACAGACGGGAGATGTTAAAACCTATATATATATCACCGTCTTGCCAGCGACCGGTAGTCTGTCCTACAAAATATTCTTCGATCATTCCCTGCGAATTGGTGGCATGCAACTGAAAGACATGTCCGCCGGTCTCTATATCAATTCCTACTGACAAAGAATTGTAATACCCGTTGTCCCGGATCGGGTCAATACGGTAGATATAATCAAGATTGACCGAAATTCTTTTTGATACCTTTGCTCTTCCCCCAAAAGCCACGGCATATAAATTATTTTCCCTGTCAGCTGAGACGTAATTATAATGCACCAGGACCGGGGCCACCTGCAAGGAAAGTCCCTGACTGAATTTCCGCGCAATCAGCAGCTGATGTGCATACGCCAGACGCGTATAAAAATGATCTTCAATATACTGATTGCCCGTTTTTAGTGTAGTAAGCGACATATTGGAAAACCAGACGAGAGAAACAGGAATTGTTCTGGCCCCCGTTTGTTGTCTGAGTATCTTTAATTTGAAATAGCCATCATACACCTTCTGGAAAGAGCTTCGTCCCACACCAATATTGATCCGGTCCCAGAGGCCATATTCCAGTCCGAGACGTATAGTAGCCTGATCAAGTCCCCAGAAGTTGTATGCTCCGGAATTGATCTGTCCAAACCGGTGCGAAATTCTGAAATCAAGATGACTGGCAGGAATAAGCTCTACAGACTGCGTATTGATTATCCGGGTCGACTTGAAGGTAGCCATTGTAATATCTGACACAGCTTCAGCAGCCGCATCCTCTTCCAGCTCAGACAATAAATCCCCCTGCGCATGTATCGTCAGGGGGACTAAAATCCATAAACCGATAATGGAGATTATATTGAATTGTTTCATTTTTTTGGACTAAAAATCAGATCGAGTGTGACATCTACTTTCTCTGCGATATTTTTATACATAAGCTTGGGAATCGTAATCTGATGATCGGCCAGAGCCACTACAAAGGCAGAAGCAACCTGGAGAGAACCGTCACTATTGTATTTGATCTGCACAGGAATAACTCTTTTAACAGTAACGCCATGAATAGTCAGCTCTCCTTCCACATCCATACGCTGGGCTGTCCCCTGCTGCACCACACAAGAGTCCAGCAGCTTGCCCTTAAAAGATGCATTGGGATACTTATCTGACTCCATATAGTTCTCATTGAAATGCTCCTGCATAAGTCCGTTTTCGAATTTAAAGGACTTGACAGGAATCAGCACAGCCACTTCTCCGGTCCCGGTATTCAGCAGTGAAGTAATCTTATCAGAAGCCGCCTCAATATTTTCCAGAGGCGCTTTTGAAAAAAAGCCCGCAGTTCCTTTGCTGCATTTATACGTAATAGTCTGGGCTGTCAGGGCCGGACACATCAGCAAACTTACCAGGAAGACCAGAAACGCTTTTTTCATAGTATGCAATTAATTGTTGGGAGTTCCTGCGTCAATCCACGCTTTGATTTTTGCTATATCACAATCGGAAAGCTTCTTTCCGTTGTACGGCATAGGCACATACCCTCCCTGATGGGCTACCGATCCGTACAAAGCTCCCCGCCTTGCCACCGCAGCCACTTTATCATGGGTACTCAGATCTACATTGCCGCTTGCCATTCCGGCGTCATGGCAGCTAAGACAGTTGTTTGCCAGTATAGGCTGTATTGTAGCAGAATAGGACACCGCATCGGTAGCACATACTCCCTGCGGAGTTACCGGGCCGACATTATCCTCCTCCTTCTCATTTTTACAGGCACTCAGACATATACCAATAGTGATGGCAAATAGAAATGTATTTTTCATAGCTCGTTTACCTTAATGATTAAGCACTACCGATCCTTTAAGATCATCGACAGTGCTAAAGAAACAAGCCTTTATGGCAATTGTTTGAGTCTTGTCAAAAAAAATGTTTAAACCCCATAAAACCTTCCCTTCTGCATACTTCCCGACATAATACAAGGCTGAGCACTGATATTCAGAACAAAGAAAACATATTATAAGCATAACGGGTGGAAACAACCAATAGAAATCAGGCATTGGCTGGCAGATAACAAGCATTCTCACCAATCACAACAGACACAGCAAAGAGCACTTCGGCTGCTGCTTTTCCAGAGCATCTGTTTTGTCTTCGGGAATCTCAGACAACAAAAGCCCCAAAAAGCTGAAATTCCCTCAGCCTCTACAGCGATCTTCCTGCAATAAATTACCGGATTAAGTACATAACTACTATTTCTTATGCCCGGAGATACTCGGATGGAGGATTCCGGCAGAATCAGGCCTCGTTGGCAGCTGCAATTACGTACAAGAGAAGCCGTACCCTCACCTGCTCAGGAACAAGCCCAGAAAAGTAAAAGGAACCGACAGCAAAATGCTGCCTGCCAGATACAGCATAGCCAAAGCAGGCTGATTGCCACGCATCAGATTTACAATCTCAAGAGAATACGATGAAAATGTGGTAAATCCGCCAATAACACCTGTCATCAGAAAAAATCGCCATTCCGGACCTATAGAAAATTTACCTGCCAGACCGAATACAATACCAATCAAAAAACTTCCGGTGATATTCACAAGCAAAGTTCCCAGCGGAAACTCGGATAAAACGCGGGTCTGAACATACTGGGTAAGCAGATATCGGAATATCCCCCCCAAAAAGCTCCCGAGTCCGACAAGAATGATTATACGCATTTCACATCCGTTTTAAACCAGTCTGGTACATTTATAAATAAGCTCTCTTTGTCCATCACCTAAAGAGAATCGTTGCTGATCACGGGAAGAAAATTTTTCTCTGTAATCTATTACTTCAACGATAACATTCTGTCTTTTAAGCCTGTCGATAAAATCCAGGGCATGCAGGCGCTCCAGATCTGCTTCTCCATACAATTCCAGACGCTGCCGGGGAGTAACCACAGAGTCATCTTCCAGCGTTTTATCGGCTTGCCTGTCTATCAAAGTAAGTATAAAAGCAGTCCCGTTTACTTTTAATACCCTGAACAATTCATCAACCGCCTTTTTCTCATCTTTAATATGCCCCAGTACATGAGAACATATTACATAATCAAACGACTGATCATTGTAAGGTATTGATGTGATATCCGCCACATATCTTGCCAGGTCCGGATCAATATCCACGTCGATATAATGCGGATTTTTTATAAATTGTTTCCGGAGAAAGCTCTCCGGAGATACATGCAGAACAGATGGTGCTGCCGCAAAAACAGAGGTTTCATTTTTCAGATAGGTATACAGCAACCGTCCTCTTTCCAGCGAGCCGCAATTGGGACATTCTGCATTGGGCCGCACTACAAGCCCATTGCCTTTGGGAAGAAATTTTCTGAACGAACGCCCGCAACATACGCAATGAACCTGCTTGCCATACAATAAATATCCATACAGCTTTTTGGATATATTCAGTGCGGCAATACGGTATCTGAACGGAACAAGCTTTTTATATACCTTCTTTATCATTATTGTTGGTATGTACTAATTTCACATCAATCATCATCCGCATTTTCTTCCTTTTGCAAAGCGCTCCCTGCCTGACAGGTCCTTCAGTATCCGGATTTCATCAAAAGAATATTCCTGAAGCAAATTCTGCATTTCCTGACCGAAACGCTCATTGATTTCAAAATAGACAAATCCCTGATGAACAAGATGCTTCCCTGAGAATTCAAGAATTTTACGGTAAAAAAACAAAGGATCACATTCCGGAGCATACAAAGCGAGCTCAGGCTCATAATCCAGTACATTATGCTGCATTTGTCTCTGCTCCGATATCTCCACGTACGGCGGATTGCTGACCATTATATCAAACATACCTTCAAACGAACTATGTTTGCTGATATCGTGAAGGCGGAAATCAATTTTGCAATTATTGAGCACAGCATTCGCCACAGCTACTTCAAGCGCACTCTCCGACACATCAAAAGCAGTGATCTTTGCCTGCGGAAGATTGGATGCCAGGGCAATCGCTATGCATCCGGAACCTGTACCTATATCCAGTATTGCCGGTACCGATGCCATTTCCGCCCCCTGAAGATCCCTGAGTATCAGATGAACCAGCTCCTCGGTTTCAGGCCTTGGAATCAGCACCGATGAATTTACACAAACTGGCAAACCATAAAAGTACGTTTTGCCCAGAATGTATTGTACAGGTTCATACCGGTTAATCCGGTCCAGAAAACCCCTAAGATCTTCAGGATCAAAATCAACGATTCTGTCTGTAAGAATCTCTGTTCTGCTCAGCTTATAACGCTCTTCCAGATACAGCATTCCGATTGATTGCCTTTCGCGGTCATTGTATACGCAAATCCTCCTCACAATTTCCTGAAGCAACTTTCCGGATGCTATATTCATATTCACCAGGTTTAACAATCGATCATAATTACATCACCAGATCTGTCCGATCCCTTCTGCGGCAGTCCGGCTCAAACAACAAGTATACCTAAAAAAATAGTAAAACGATGATGATAATTCTCCTGTTTCTTTCATGATAAGGTATAATTCAGGTTCTTAATACCATTTAAAGTTTTTCAGCCCGGCTATGCTGCATACCAGCCCGACACAGACAAGCAATAAAACAGGGAAAAGTGTATTACCTGCCCCGGCGCCCTCATTGACAATAGCCCGGAAAGCATCTGCCAGCACTGTGAGCGGAAGATACTGTATCACCTTCTGTGCCCATTCGGGAAAGTTATGATAGCTGAAGAAAATACCCGACAATATGGTCATTGGAAGCAAAACAGCATTAATCAGCCCGTTGCCAACCTGAGAGTTCTGAGTTCTCGAAGCGACAAGTAACGCTATTCCGCTAAAACAGATTACACCGGCAAGCAGCAGCATCAGAAAACCCAGCCATGAGCCCTGAATGACCAGTCCGAATGAAATCCATGCAAAAAACAACAATATGAGTGTCTCCAAAAAACAGATCGCTATCCTGAACAACGCGTGGGAAACAAAGAAGTCAGTCTTGCGCATGGGGGTAGCCACCATACGACGAAGCAGCTTCTTCATACGAAACTCGATCAGATTGTACCCCAGTCCCCAGAGACATGAATTCATAATTCCCAATGCAATCAGTCCGGGAATCAGGAAGTCAATATAACGATTGCCCGGGGCCGTAACAGCTCTCATCTGCATATTCCCGGCATTACCGGCCAGAATCCGCTCAAGTAAGAGGTGATGGCTCAGAGCTTCCTTATTGACGGGATCGTAATGATATACATAGCCCCCCTGCTCCCGGGTAATATAAAGACTGATGATACCTTTTTTCATCGCACGCAGCGCTTCTTCCTCACTGGCCGATTTAAAGTCAATAACAGTAGCAGATGGGAGTCCCTCTATCTGGAATCTGCGTTCGGTAATGGTATCTTTATCAAGCTGGCCCACCACATAAACCGTAGCTTTGACACCACTCTTTTCACTAAAAGCCAGCCCCAGCACCCAGGCCATCAGAACAGGAAAAAGAACGGCCCAGAAGACAACTCCCGGCTCTCTGAAAAAAGATCGCACATGAACTTTTATCAGTTCGATTATAGCATTATTCATAAAGATTTCTTCCGGTAAGGGCAATAAACAAATCATCCAGTGTCATTTTACGACACTCAAGCTCCAGCAATTCCAGATGGCTGTCAGCTATCTGTCGCATAAAAGCAGGAACAGCCAGCGCCAGATTCTCTACCCAGATCCTTCCCCTGCACTCTTCATCCTTCCACACCAGCTTGTTAAACCCGGGCAGCTGCTTCATATCCGGCACTTCTTTTTCCCTGACGGAAAACTCAATCACATCTCCTTCTCCATATTGGCTTATCAGCTCACTCAGGGAACCTTCGGCAATAAACCGGCCTCTGTCCATGATCAGTATCCGTTCGCAAAGCACCTGGGCTTCCTCCATATAGTGCGTGGTCAGGATCATGGTAGTACCTCTTTGCTTCAGTTCCTGAAGAATAGTCCAGATCTCCCGGCGCGAAGTCGGGTCAAGCCCGGTTGTAGGCTCATCCAGCAATATTATTTTGGGATTATTCAGGAGAGCTATACCTAATGCAAGCCGCTGACGTTGTCCACCGGAAAGATTGCTGACGTAGGCATTTTTCTTTTCCGTCAGATTGACAAGCTCCAGTACTTCATCCACCCGCTTAGCCGAAAGCTTGTAAAATGAAGCAAACAAACGGGCAGTCTCGCCCACTCTGAGCTTGTCGATAAACTTTGTCTCCTGAAGAGACAAACCTATCTCTGCATGCAAAGCCGCAGAATCTCTTTTCCAGGTTTTACCCAGCAGGACAATCTCTCCCTGATCCGGGGTCTGTATACCCTCAATCATTTCAATAAGAGTCGTCTTGCCGGCCCCGTTGGGTCCCAGTAAAGCTACGTACTCTCCCTGCCGGATCTGAAGATCGATCCCCTTTACCGCCTGCAGGTCTCCGAATGATTTTATAACACCTTTAAGTTGAATCGCCGGTTCCAACGTATTTCAAGTTTAATTTACGAAGGGGGAAGGTATGAAAAAATCAGAAAATATCGGAACTGTAATGAAAAAATAGGTTTAGGCGCCTGCTCTCACCATATATTGCTATACATGTTAAAAGAAAAAAGTTTAAAGCTTAAGGCTCAAAGATTGCAGCATGGCAGCCAGTGAAGACTATTTGTGTTTTCATGTCTTCTTAAATTGCAAGCATACGGACAGAGCAGCTCTGGCGCTATTCGTTTGACTTACCTATTCTTTAGTGATGTTCCGAACATTTTCCCTGACGGTATTCCAATACTCCCGCTGCCTTGGCCTGACATTCATTGCTATAGGTTTTGCCATTGCATCCGCAAACCGGGTCAAGCTCTTCTATACAACGGGCCTGGGGGTTAATTTGTGTGCTGTCGAAGCATTTACCATCAAATTTCTCCGGATTATTAAGTATGTATTGTACATCAGCCACACTATCGTTCCGGGTCTTTCCCGGCTCTGTATCCCTGTTGTCCCATCCGCAGGATGCACAAATCCCTAAACCGGCCACGATAAAAATTATTTTTTTCATACAGCAGATATAAAAGTCAATAAAATTACCCGTTAGCTCTATAAAATGTTTAGGAAAACCTGTCTTTCCGGTTTTCCGTTCATTTACTAAACGTTTACTATGCAAACAAGCAGTCAGCTATATCGCCCGGGTAATTTCCCTTTTTCTCTTGAGGCTATGGCTTCAAGGATAGAACCCACCAGAATACTCATGGTAAGTCCTGAGTTTTTCGACATCATTGATGTAAAAAATGTACATATGACAGGCCATCTGGGCAGGACTGACAGAAAAAAAGCTTTCGCTCAGTGGTATTCCTTAAAAGATATTTATGAGTCGCTGGTGAAAGAAGGAATACTGGATGAAGTTTTCGTGATTAACGGGACTGAAGGTTGTGAAGATATGGTTTTCGCCGCCAATCAGTCATTTCCCTGGATCAGCGCCACCGGCAACAAACAGGTTGTACTAAGCAAAATGCGGCACTTGTCCAGACAGAGAGAAGTTCCGGCTTTTCGTGATTTTTATACCTCCAGGAAGTACGAACTTCTTGAATTGCAGCAGGCTCGTTTGTTTGAGGGCATGGGAGATGCCATCCCTCTTCCGGGACGAAGACTGCTGTTTGGCGGATTCGGTCACCGTTCGGATTTAAACGCGCTCGAAGAGCTGAGCTCGACACTGAATACCCCTGTGATTGCGCTTGAGCTGATCAATGACAAATTCTATCATCTGGACACCTGCTTCATTCCACTGGATACCAACACTGTGCTTCTGTACCCGGGAGCTTTCAGACCGGATGACCTGGCAGGTCTCGGAAAGCTCTTTAAAAATGTGATAGAAATACCGCTCGAAGAAGCGGAAAAAGGGTTCTCCCTGAATGCGCATTGCATAAATAGTCCAAACGGACGTGCCGCCATCATCCACGCAGGCAATCCATATACCTGCAAGGTACTTGAGGAAAACGGCTTCAAGGTATACACTACCGATACATCGGAATACATTAAGTCCGGCGGCAGCGTATTCTGTATGAAAATGATGTGGTACTAAAAAACCATAAAATAAGGAATCTGTTATGAATGAGCCTATAAGAAATACACAAACAGCACAAACGGGAATACATGTCTCTTCAGAAACAGCCATGTTGCGCAAAGTACTAATACACAGGCCGGATTATGGCATTGAACGGATTACTCCCGAAAGTGCGGTGGAGCTGCTGTACGAAGATATAGTGCATCTTCCCAAAATGGTTGAAGAGCATGATCTGCTTACAGAGGTGCTCTCTTTTTTTATCGGACGTCACAATGTAGTGGAAACCGAAGAGGTACTTCGTTCCATTTTATCCAATGGTGCGCTCAGAGAAGCTCTGCTCAGGGAAGTTGCCCTTTTTGAGAATCTGTCTCCGGATATCCTGAAAGAATTGTTACGTATGGATGCATCAGTTCTCGCTTCTGTCTTAATCAGTGGCACTGACCCTGCGTTTTCAAAAAAATATTTCAACCCGCTTCCCAATTTTATTTTTACCAGAGATATCGGGGTCGTAATTAACCGGCATCTGCTGGTCGGAAAGGCTGCCAAAACAGCCCGGATGAGGGAAAGCATACTTAGCCGTTATATCTTCCGTCATTTCAATACCGAGGATCAAACTACCCTTATCGAGCTTCCTGACCGGAAGGAGCTTTCCATAGAAGGCGGGGATATTATGATGCTGGCTCCCGGACATCTGCTGGTCGCAAGCAGTGAACGTACCACCGAAGCTGCACTGGACTATCTGATTCAGCTACTTTTTGACCGGGATATTGTACAGCGGGTATCCAGGGTGGCCTTGCCCAAACTTCGCTACTGCATGCATCTGGATACGATTTTCACCCGGTTTGATGAGCATTATTATACCGGATTTGCTCCTCTGGTATCGGCACATGGCAATATGCCGGCAGAAACCCGGTATGCAGACGGCTCAAAGCAGCGATTTGCATCACTAAAGGAGCTGCTGCTTGCCGAGGATCCGAAAACGATCGTAATACCGAGCGGCGGAGGTATATCTCCCTTTGCAGAACGGGAACAATGGACAGACAGCTGCAATCTTTTCGCCATACGCAACGGAGTTGCTTTCACCTACGATCGCAATTATCATACGAATATTACTTTTCAGCAGCATGGCTACAGCCTGATAGAAGCTGCCGAACTGATTGACCAGTTTAAATCCGGAGAGAAGCTTCCGGAACATGTGCAGAAGACCATTATTACCATACCTTCCAGCGAGCTGTCAAGAGCAAGAGGAGGTCCGCATTGTATGACAATGCCATTGGTCAGAGATTAAATTCTTGTGTTTTCAGGAATAATCGGGAACTTTTTTCGTTGATCTGATATCGTGAATAGTGTACTATCAACTCTTACAAAGCCCGGGCGTCTGGCACGGCTCTGTATTCTGACTGCGGTCTGTATATCGGGGATCGGATTTTCTGTCTCGGCCGGGGTAAACAGCAGCAGCAATCCTGCCCCGGGGCTTACCATCTCAAACAAGAGCAAAAAAGAGGTGGTAGTGGTAATACTGGATGTCAAGGGCCGGAAATTTCTTGAGAAGAATCTCGGTCCTATACAGGGTATCATAGAATTTGACGAGCTAATGGACACCCCTCTTCCAAGCGGACTTTATATTATTGAGGTTCGCATCAGCGGCGAACAACCTATCAAAAGACTGATTATTTACTAATCCCTTCCCTGACCGGGATAAGAACTTTCAAAAAATCTTCCCGTTCATATATTTCAAATGACTGCTCTGACAGCTCCAGATTATTCTCCCGGGCAAATTCCATGATTTTGGGATATATATTGACAGGCATAACCAGATAATGTGCTTCAATAGTAGCCTGTACTACTCTGCCCGGATTGTATGCACGTTTTTCTGCCCCCGCAAACAACGAATCCGTACTCAATACACCTACGAAAGTCCGTACAGTATCCTCCTGCTTATGGGGCTGATTATAAAATACTCCTGCCACCTTGCCCCTAAGCAGCTGATTATCCACCAGCGAGTCTGCATCCCGGAACAGCTTTCCGAATTCCCTGTTTCCAAGCTTTCCTTCGTAAGCATAGCCATAGACGGTAAATGGCGTAATTTCTTCCACTGTCATTACGGGTTTATTAAATCCTCCCAGATAAGAATAGGTTAGAACACCTGCAATAAGCAAAAGACAACTAATAATAATTCCGATCTTTCTCACTGTTGATCACTATATTAATTCTGTATACTTCTGTCAGCTTCGCGGACAAACTGCATTTCATATAAACGGGCATAGGCTCCCTGTACTTTCAGCAATTCGTCATGGGTACCGGTTTCGACAATTCTGCCTTTTTCCAGCACTACAATTATATCTGCTTTTTGGATAGTAGACAAGCGATGCGCGATAACAAATGCCGTTCTGCCTTTCATCAGACGCTCAATAGCTGCTTTGATCATTTCTTCCGTTTCCGAATCAACTGAAGACGTTGCTTCATCCAGCACAATAATAGACGGATCATAGACAAGAGCTCGGATAAACGAAATCAGCTGGCGCTGTCCTACTGACAAGGTCGCTCCTCGTTCCTTTACATTATAATCAAAGCCGCCGGGAAGGTTCTCGATAAATTTTTTTGCTCCTACCAGCTCCGCTGCTTCCATAATACGCTCATCCGGAATCTCCGGGTTATTGAGGGTTATATTATTCCGGATGGTATCAGAAAACAGAAATACATCCTGCAATACCATCGCTACGGATGAGCGCAGATAGTTGAGATCATATTCTTTAATATCAACTCCGTCAATCGTAATTTCTCCCTTCTGGATGGAATAGAAACGGTTCAGCAGATTAATAATGGAGGATTTGCCGGCTCCTGTTGCTCCTACAAAAGCAATGGTTTGCCCTTCCCTCACACTGAAACTTACCTCCTTAAGTATATATTCATCCGGGTTATACGCAAACCATACATTTTTGTAAGCGACCTCGCCTTTAAGCCTTTCCGGAATATATGTCCCTGAAGCTTCAACAGGCTCATGCGAATCCAGCAGATTAAATATTCTGTTGGCGCTCACTATTCCCATCTGCAGCGTATTGAAACGGTCGGCAATCATCCGGATGGGCCGGAATAACATTGCCAGCAACATATTGAAGAGTATAAAATCCCCGATCGTAAATACCTCCTGCATGATACCTTTTGCACCAAACCAGACCAGCAGGGCTGTACCCAGCGCAGCAAGCAGCTCAGCTACCGGAAAATAAACGGAATAATACAATACAGACAGCAGATTAGCTTTTTTGTGCTCCTCATTAATCGCCTTAAACTTTTTGAATTCTTTTTCCTCCGCCGTAAAAATCTGCACCACGCTCATACCGGATATATGCTCCTGCACAAAGGTATTCAGATTAGCGACTGCATTGCGCACCAGATTAAATGCATATTTTACCTTTTCCTTAAATACATAGGTGCTGATAAGCATAAGGGGCAGTATGGAAAGACTTATCAGGGTCAGCTTCCAGTCGGTATAAAACATGATCACGATAATGACCAGTATCTGAAGAGAATCGGAAACAATATTTGCAACTCCTTCGCTAAACACTTCGCTTAGCTGTCCGACATCGGACACATTGCGGGTAACCAGTCTTCCTATGGGTGTTTTATCAAAAAAACCAAGCCGGAAACGCAACAAATGGCGGTACAGGGTAATACGGATATCCCTGATCACATTCTGCCCCAGCAAACCAGAAAGAAATGTATGAAAATACTGGACCAGCGCATGAAAAAACAGCACGGCAAGCAACAGAATAGTCATGACAAGCAACTGATGCGTATCGCCTGCAGCAACATATTTATCAATTGCTTCTTTGATCAGCCATGGTTTTACAGGTCCCAGCAAGGCAGACAGTACGGTAAGCGCAACAACCAGATAAAACTGTTTTCTGTAGGGTCTGATAAAGACGAAAAGTCGTTTCAGAATCAGGTAATCGAAAACGTTTCCGCTTTTCTGTGAGGTATCGTCTTTCAAATCTGATTATATATTAGATGAATAAATACATTGAAAACTAAGAAAGAAGCACATGGTTTTTTCATAGATAAACTTCTTCGGGAAAATCTATTTTTGCCAGAAAAAGACCTTCGGGCGGCGCAGCAGCCCCGGCCATTCCCCTGTTTCTCGACAAAAGGATATGCTCAAAATCGGCTACATTTTTTTTTCCGGTTCCGATATCCACCAGCGTTCCCACAATAGCCCTGACCATGCCCCTCAAAAAGCGGTTGGCCCTGATCCGGAACAGGATCATATGCTCAGCCTGTCGCTCCCACTGCGCATACATAACCGTGCAGTTGAATGTCTTCACATCCGTATGCACCTTGCTGAAAGACTCAAAATCAGAATACTTCAGAAGTAAACCGGCAGCTTCATTCATGGCATCAAAATCCAGCTTTTTCGTAAATTGCCATGCTCTGCCGCGGGCAAAAGGATTTTTGATGGTAGTGATATAATATTCATACTCACGGTAGAGCGCATCAAACCGGGCATGACTGTCAGGATTTACAGGGCGGAAGCTGTTAATGGCTATATCATGGGGTAACATACAATTGATACGAAACAGCAGGTCTTCGGTCAACTCAGCTGATGTATCAAAATGGGCAATCTGCTGCTTTGCATGCACGCCGGTATCTGTCCTTCCGCTGGCTGTAACCACTGTTTTTTCTTTCAGAATCATTGAAAGCTTTTCTTCCAGCACTTCCTGGATACCCAGTGCATTGGCCTGCGACTGCCAGCCATGAAAGTTGGTTCCGGAATATGAAAGATCGATGAAATAGCGCAATGTTCTGCAAAAGTCTTGTCAGGGCAGTAAAAATAAGCAAATGTTTTAACATGGCAGCAACTAATCTCCTTAAGTATGCAGGAATGATAACTCCACCGTTAAAAGGGAAGAAGCTTAAGGCTCAAAGATCCTGGTGCGGCAGCCGGTGAAGTCTGTTCTCGTTTTTTATGTCTTTGGCATGAGGAATACTGATTATTCTTCTTAAAAAGAAACGACTTACCACCTAAGCGCCTGTCCTATAAATTCAGCGCTCAGCTGGACAGAGGACGGTGCAGCAGAGCATATATTTCCTTCATGCAGGATGCTTCTTCCATAGCCTGCCGGAGGTCCAGCCATTGAGTCAGATCAAATACAAGATTTATGGCGTTGTACGGAGTACAAATCGAGATACGATGCACCTTGTCCGAAAATAGCATGGAACACTCAGAAAAATCGTATTGCCCCAGCGTACTATGAAAGGTGCTGAATTCCTCTTCCGAAAAAATCATCAGTATATTATTGTGCCACAAAAATACGGAGCGACACTTGACACAATAGTCTATTTCTGTAAGAGGTGTTCTTGTAAGGATTTTTGTTTCGCACATATCGGGCTGGATTTATAAAATATACACATCGGAAACGATCGTTGGATATTCCTGTACCGGCCTTTGCCGGCACATACGCTGCTTCCGTATTTTTGATGCAGAATTGGCTCACCCGGATCCTGCCTGCTCATTGAATAAAGCAGGATCCGATTTGCCAGGTTTTCTTTCCTGTGGTGAGTATTTTTATTGCTTTTTCGATTTTCCTTTGCGGCACTTCCCGGCAGTTACCATGGCAGACGGGGCATTGTCTGCCCGGTAACACCGACAGAAGAGTTCCCTGACAAACCTCCTTTTCCACAACAACTATAGCGTGTATAGCTATCGCTCCGACGGAAGCTCAGGGACGGGGCTTAATCGATTACTATTTCATTTCAGATTGCTCATACTTTCCTTCTGAGAGTATGATTTTGTATTTATTTATAATAAATCTAAATAAATACAAACAAATTGAAATAGCAAATTTTGTACGGATTTTTTTATCAAAAAATGATGGGCAAGCAGGCCGCAGAAAGGACAATCAGAACACTGTCACTGCATCAGTTAACAGACCCGGCGACAATGAAGATGACCGGATAAAGACAAGCCCGGAACATAATAGCATGCTCCGGGCTCCTCATTACCCAATTTATAATGGCGTTTACTTCATTGTCTGGCTCTGCCGTTTATGATTCATAAAGTGTTTTACTCAAGTTACACATTAAGCTCAATCAGTTTTATTGTTTTAGTATACGTTCTGTGTATCGAAGCACATTGTTTTCATATACCTGTAGCAGATAAACTCCGGATGAACAGGCCGACATATCAAACTGCGCCGGACCAGACCCTGCTGATTCCTGTATCAGACGCCCATATGTATCCAGCAACCGCATCAAAACTGTACCCGAAAACGGATGTTGCACTTCAAGTAATGAGCGTACCGGATTAGGATACAGATGCACAATACCCGGTTCCGTCAGGTTATACAAACCGGTACCAGGATCCCGGACATACCAGTTCCAGCCATAGTCACTGGTGGCATTTTCGGCAGGATAGGTAAAGGTATATGCTTCCTCACGGCTGTCACACTCGTGCTTGTACACCAGTACGGAATCTCCACGGTTTTCACGGAAAAACAATACATAATAAACACCATCCTTTACGATGCTGCCCCCCCCGGAACCTACTCCGATCCAGCGACCTTCCCCGGCGTCATAACTTTCCAGATGCATCGTATACGCATTGGTATACACACCACCCGTCATGCTATACTCTATGCGTTCTGTATAATATTCCTGGGCTGAGACCTGATCACCCAGATTGGGAATGGTGAACTTCCACAGATATCGCCCTTCCAGCTCAAAGGCATCCGTGGAAGGAATACCCACAAAATAAGAACCCGAAGTATCTCTGCATCCATTTTCATCGGTGACTGCTACCTGATAATAACCTGTCTGGCCGGCCTGATAAACGGCACCTGACGAACCGGTCGGGCTATCATTGTACAACCATTCATACTGCGCATAGGAACCGGTGCTCAGACTGTTTTCTTCTGCTACTATCTCCGGAGCAGGCAACGTATTTACTGTAAAACGAAGAGAAATAGTGCTGTCGCAGCCTTTTACACTCTTCAAAATATGGATATAGGAACCTGATTCGCTGACAGATTGTCCATAGAAATCATAAACCTCGCCTTCGCAGACTGAGGCGTCACGCACTACCGTATAGGCCGGAAGATGGCTTAAGGTGAGGGTAATGACGCTGTCACAACCTCCGACTGTATACAATGTATCTTTGTATTCACCTGCAGCAGTCAGCAATTGTCCGTTAAAATCATAAACATCATTTTCACATACCGAGGCAGATACGGAAACTTGTTCAGGACAGGGACGAAGTTTAAGTATCCACCAATCATAATTACCTTTTGCTGTTGTTATATTTCCATCGGATGAGCTTGACCTCCCTGCTAATACTAATTCGTCATCAGACGAAACCGAAACAATCGCATTAAGCTCATCTCTTAGTGATCCGCCCAGAACCTTAGACCAGATTATAGTACCTGTATTGCTATTTATCTTGATTACCCAACTATCTTGTTGCCCCAAATTAACAGGAATATCACCACTTTTAGTGTTTACGTAACTTAAAACAAATAAATTTCCGTCACTTGCCTGTGCAATATCATAACCGTAATCATACCCCGTGCCACCATAAGAATATTCCCATTCTATTTGTCTGGTACTATTCAATTTAACAACCCAAACGTCGTAGCCGCCTCCCCCCTTAGGGCTAGAGATATCACCATCTGAAGAACCCGTCGTTGCCAAAATAAGATACCCTCCATCATCAGTAACGATGAAATTATTTATATAATCTTCACCGCTGCCTCCCAGTGTTTTATGCCATTCTTTAACACCTAATGCATCTATCTTAACGAGCCAGGCATCTCCGTAAGCAAATCCGCCGCCATGACCTCCAGTCGCATCTCCATCCGTAGATAAAGTTGAACCACCAAATATATACCCTCCGTCAGGAGTTTGACGAATAACGGTAGCAGCATCTCCACCATAAGCAGTGGAAGATCCTCCATAACATTTTTCCCACATAATTTTCCCAAAGCTATCTAATTTCACTATCCAGGCATCATAAGTTCCGCCATTGTAGTGCGATTTAACATCCCCATCGGTAGAAGCAGTTTGTCCAGCTACTATATACCCTCCATCCGCCGTCTCAATAATATCATGAGGGATATCCACACCAGTGCCCCCGATAGTGTTAGTCCATACGGTATCACCCTGGCTACCCAGCTTAACAATAACAATGTCATTACTTTTGTTGCCGGTCACAATAAAGCCATTATCTGAAGTTGATCTTGCTTTTCTAAGATTATCAAATGTCACTTGTAACACTCTGGATGACTGAATAGCTAACAAGCTATCCAACTTTATCATTCCTATTTTAGAGTCAGATGCTATTCTGGCAATATCTCCATTAGTAGAACCGTACTCTCCTAGTAAGGTATAGCCTCCATCGGAGTGAGGAATACAGTTATTTACATTTTCATGACCAGTCCCCCCAAAAGTTTTACTCCACTCTACTCCGGGAGATTGGGCTAACGCCATGGTCTGACAATAAAGTGTTGTTACTAAAAATAAAGCAATTAACTGTAAATGTTTGTTCATGATAATTCAGAATAAAGGTTAAAATCCTCACTTTTGATAACCAAAAGTGAGGATTGGGTATTATTTTAATATTTTAGGACGGGCATGCAACAGTACACCAACGGCATATATATTCATACTCAACTTGAGCATCGAAAGGTCCCACACCACCTCCTATAGGAATAATATTCGTAACTTTAATTACATAGAATTTAACTTTTCCATAATTAGGATCTTCTGTGTCTGTACAACATTTCCACGCAACAATAAAATTTTCGATGTTGTAAACCTGATTGGCATAGGAATAATACCCTACTCTATTCCCAGACTTAGAACCAACAGCATTGCTGGTTACACCTGAGAGAATATAGTTTTGAATATTATCTGCACAATCAATCGTGTTGAGGTCTGTGGCAGGCGGAAATACCACGCTATCAAGCACCGATACATTCCAGCCATTTATCCCTTTTACAAAAGAATTAAACTGTCCTTCCCATTGTATTTGAGGACCATCTTCGCAAAGAGTATCTTCAACAGGATTCCAATTTTCGTAAATGGTAAAGAAAGGAAAACCTGTAATACCCTGATCATTATAGATAGAGCCTTCTATTACAGCATTACTACAGCAATCATTACATTCTTCTGAGCTGTTAATAGTCCTCAAAGCCATACTACTCCTGTTAGTATCTGGCGTCACATTGTCCTGCTTTTTACAAGCTGAAAAAACTACTGCGAATGCAGCTATGCTTATAAGTGAAAAAAATATATTTTTCATGTTTTTAAGGTTCTTAAATAAATAGTAAAAAATTAATACAATAGTCCCCTGCAACTCACTATTAGTCGAAAAGACTTTTACAGTTGCTTTGCATAAGACAACTTTGTACCTGCTTCAGGCACGTTTCGGGGCCGGCCATACAAACTCGCGTTTAGATCGTCAGAAAATTTGCACGCAAGGGCCGGCTCAGGGGCTGCCTCCCAACCTTGTTATCGGTTGCCGAATCAGAGACAGCCCCACTCCGGGCCTGACGGTCGTGCCCTCCCAGGATGAGGTACAACAAAATTCATCATCGCGCCGGAAGCGCAAGACCTGTCTGTTTTTACAACATACTCTCTGCAAAAAAACACCCATCGACACATTCTGCTACTACTCAACCACGCCAGGAATACCTGAGTCCAGATAACTATCGGGTTGTATGTACAGTGACTTTCCATTAATGCTTTTTATATTTGTTAAATATTTATTTAGATCAAATATTAACTATATCAAATATATAGTAGCAATAAATTCAATACAAGGTTTTTAGCAAAATATTTTACAAATCACGCAAACAAACACATGTAGACACGTCAAAAACCGTCAAAAAGCAGTATATTTTACACCAAAACAATAAATACTTATTGTTCAGAGGATATAACTATAATGACTACCGGTCAACAGATACATAGCCACATGCCGGCAATCGTACAGATACCACTTTTACCCGGCTTTTCTGATCGCCTTGTAATGCTCTGTTATCAGCAACAGGGAAATAATGAATACCACAAACAGCAGGGATAACTGGGAGTAGTTTTTTTCGCTTTCTGACATTTCACCGATAAAATGTCCCAGATGTGCGAGGGAATACAGGACACTCAGAATAAACAGGACAATGAAGGCCCATTTTGCTCTGACATACAGTATACAGACGACCCATATCATGGGCAGATGATAAAACAGTGTACGGATAACAAATACACTTGCAGGCTCCTTGCCACTGGCTCCGGGCCTGAGCAATTCAATTCCGTAAAAAATACCACTTACCTGATAATTAAAATGGAGTACCATACCAATGATTGTCAGTATCCACAGCATGGCCAGACGGTTTGCACTTTCGTTCATTTATATTAAAATTTATGTTTTTGCGATCGATACCAAACAATCCTCCTGATAGTAGTTTCGGAGTATTTCCACACAGTCACGCAAATCAATTGACTATGCTAATTTCCGTACGCCTGTTTAAAGCTCTGTTATCCTCATTGGGACTGCCATCCTCGTTATAATTCGGTACAAGCGGCTTATTCTCGCCATAGTATTCGACTGCTATCCGATCCACCTTTATACCTTTTCGTACAAAGTAATGCTGAATAGCCTGTGCTCTTTTTTTCGACAGGCGCAGGTTGTATTGTTCAGTCCCCACATCATCTGTATGCGCTGTTATCTTTATTTGTATATCTGCATACTCTGACAAAAGACCGGTCAGACAATCAAGCTCATCCGCTTTGCGATCAATAAAATCTACATCATCCGTCGCATAATTCAGTATGACTTTGAGACCGGTCCGGGCTTTAATCCTTATATCACGACCAAGCCGCTCACACGTATAGATTTCTTCATTTTCGATCTCTTCAGGAGCAGCGTCCGTATCCAACGTCTCTGCCACCACCGGCTCCGACTCTCCGGACTCTTCTTCTGCTTCTTTCTCCATGAGCCGGACTTCATATATATCATCACAACAGGTCGGACTCATGAGCGCCAAGCCTCCCACCCGATTCGAAACCATATAGCCTCTTCTGTCATCATAAATCCGTAAATAGGTATCATCAGCACTGCTATTTACAGTAGCGCCAAGATTGACCGGAACAGACTGGTTTTTTAAGTCTCCCTCAACCCGGAAAACATCATAACCTCCAAACCCGGGATGAAAGTTGGAACTGAAATACAAATGCTGTAATTCTTCATCATAGAACGGAGTAATCTCATCCCGGACAGAGTTGATGTGTTTACCTGCATTGACCGGCTTGCCGGGCTTTCCGTCTTTATCCAGTACACTGTACCAGATATCCATACCACCTCTGCCTCCCTTGCGGTCAGAAGCAAAAAAAAGCGCTTCTCTTTTAGTTTTACCCATGTGCACATCCGCTACATGGGGCTGAGTAGATGTATATCCTTTAGCATTAACCAAAGACAGCTTCAGCGGTCTGGTATACCTGCCGTTTTCAATCCTGCTCATATATATCTGACAATGGCGGACAGAACCGACGTTTTGGCAACGGGTAAAATACATTCGCCTGTTGTCCGATGAAAACACAGCATTGGCCGTACTCATAAATTCATGGTCAATGGCGCCGGAAACCCGTACCGGCACTGACCATTCATTCTGCTCCTTATAGCTCATATAGAGACGAACGTGTCTTGTGTTGGGCACAACAGCACTTATTTCAGCCACCGTATCTGCCGCAAGAGAAGCAAATATGAGTGTATCACCCTTACAGACAGGCGCAAAATCGGAATAGGCAGAATTAAGTATATTACCGGCATGAGCAACCGTATGCTCATCATTGACTTCCATGTTTTGCAATACAAAGGCACAGGATTTCACTTCCTGCGCCGCATAAAGCCTGTAAGGCTTTTTATCGGCAGGACGATAGTGGCTTTCCTTAAGAAAAATCTCAAATTGCCGGAGCGCTTCTTTATAGTTTCCATTGTATTTCAGACATTCAGCATATCTGAACCGCGCCGGAGTAATTTCCTTTTTATCTTTTTCCGTCAGCGCTTTATACACCAGCTCTGCTTTTTCGTAGTTTCTTGCCAGAAAGTATGCTTCCCCAAGCTGTGTGAGGTAATCGATATTCTCCGGGAAAGCCTTAACCAGCTTTTCCAGCTCCTGTCCGCCATTGTAATAGCTCCCTTCCTTCAGGAGCAGCACAGCCATTTTGAAACGTTTGGCAGGATTTAGCTTATCGGTATTACGAACCTGACCAAATGAACCGGCTACTGTCAGAATCAGCGACATAGTCAGCCATACCCGTCTGTTGCTCATTAGAAAATACCACATGGTAATGTATAGTTGGCGGGGATTGCCCTGTTTAAAAACCCTTTATAAATCAGTGAGATTTCGTAAGCTCCCACGGCTCTGCCGGAGACCGAGCCGGTATTTCTCAGTTCCTTCATATCTGATACTGCTTCATCATATGAAAGCATGACTGTAGTCTTCTTATAAGTAATTCCTGACATAGCTATAGCTGTACCATTGGTACGATACCAGCCTCCGGCCATCAGGCTAATGGCATTCTGACGATTTTTGTGCAAAAGATAGCCAATACCGGATCCCATACTGACTTCTGTCACTCCCTGCTGGCTGACAAACAAGAGCTCCGGAAAAACATACAGCTGCTCCGAAATCCATATAGCTGCTCCGGCAGTAAGGAGCATACGCTGAGGCAATTTCATAGCATCATCCTTCCCGCCTGCCAGAAATTGCTCCCGGGGTCTGTTCAGATTAAAAACAGCCGTACCTGCTTTAAGCTGCCACCTGCGGCTTATATAAAAAGTATAGGCAAGTCCCGCATTGGCAACAAAATAACCGAGCCGGTTATATTCCAGATTCTCACCGGAAACCATTCCTGTATTCACTACATGATCTCCGCCTATCTGATTCTCAAAATACAGGCCGGTATAATCAAGAGACTTCCGGACATATCCCGCCTGGCCTCCCATTGCAAGCTTATGACGGCCGGTCTGATCCAGCGTATACCGATAAGCGCCGGACAGAATAAACGAATTGCCGGTCTGAAATTCGGCCATCTGATCGCGCAAAAAAACCAACCCTGCAGAAAACTGTCCGCGCTTACCGATAGGTGACGGCAAGGTAATATCAGCAGACACACCAACCGTTTTAAAAGGCACCAGCTGCTTCCATTGATCCCGATAGAGAGTCTGAACCCTGTAATCCTGCTCCATCAGCCCGGTATATGCAGGATTGACAAGCAGAGGAGCATTATAAAACTGTGACAACAGACGATCCTGACTATTTACAGAGGTTGCAGCAAGCAAGCACACCAGCAGTAAAGGAAAGATTCGCAGCAGTATCCGGAATAGCCTGGGAGGTATTACTACATTCATTTCCGGCATTTCTTCCGGGTCATTTGCACAGCTTATATTTTTTTTCGGATTTTTCATAAACTGTCTTTCAACGTATGAGGTTTACATTTCCTGTCAGGGATATTTCCTCACCTTCTTCCGTTCTTGCCTTTACATAATAAACATAGGCCCCCTGTGGCTGAGCCTTGCCATTGTATGTGCCATCCCAGCCATCATACAGGTCACTTGTAGCAAAAACCTGCTCGCCCCAGCGGTTATATATCCTGAAATCGTACAGCTGGTCAATACCACGATGGACCAGCCGGAAAACATCATTATTGCCATCACCATTGGGACTAAAGGCATTAGCAGCCACAATTCCCTGATTCAGATAAATGGTCTGATGAAGCGTATCTGCACAGCCTGCCACATTGTATACAATCTGTGTCACTATGTACTGCTCGCCTGGTCCTGCGTAAATATGGCTTATATCTTTGTTTTCAGCATCCGAATTACGCTGGACAGTACCATCGCCCATTATCCAGATCCACCGGGAAGCTCCGACCGACTCATCCCTGAACAGGACAGGTCTGAATCTCCCTGCAGAACTGTTATCATATGAAAAGCCAGCCTCCGGAGCCGGATGTACAACGATCGGTTTGCTTAGTGAATAAGTACACTGGCCGGCAGTCTGGACGCTAAGCATTATATCATAAGAAGTTACCGTGCCTGCTTGAGGGAATATATGATTGATGTCCTTCTGGTTCTCTACTTTCTTCCCGTCACCGAAATCCCAGCTGTATTTCAGCGCCCCCGGCTGTTCTTTTGCAGCAAAAGGAATCACCTTGCCCTCGCAGGCATCATCAATATCAAAAAATGCTTCAGGTATATATACATCCAATGTCCGGGAAAACACTTTGTAGCAGCCCAGATCCGTACTCACGGAAAGAGTCACCGGATAATCTCCGCCATGCTCCAGATAAAACGCAGGCCTCCGGTCATTGGACGACAACATTGTTCCCTTTTCTCTGTCTTCCAGCGTCCACAGCCAGGATACCAGTGTCTGCTCCGACGCCCTCGTTTTATCATTGAGGACAAGATAATTGCAGTCTGTGACAGCAAAATCAAAATCAGCCTTTACATAGTCGAGCATGGCCGGAAAAATCTCCACCGGTTTCTGAACAGCATTGCTGCATCCTGATGAAGAAGTCACAATAAGGGTTACATCATAAATTCCTGCGGACTGATAAACATGGCGGGGATGTTGTTCTGCACTAGTACTGTCGTCACCAAATCTCCACTCCCAATCCGCAATCAGATCTCCCCCGGCCGCTCCGGAAAGATCTGTAAATTCAATAAAACAGGAATTGGGAACAGCCGAAAAATCGGCAGTCACGGTAAGAGGATCGTTCTCCACCAAAATATTTTCAGTAACGGAATCACGGCATCCTGAAGAAGATATAACAACAAGGCTGACTTCATATCCGCCGACACCGGAAAAACTATGGCTGGCATTCTGCAATTCACTCGTGTTCAGAACTCCGGAAGCTTCGTCGCCAAAAGACCATTCCCAGGCTGCAACAGAAGTTTTCCAGGCCAAAGCCGCATAGGACCGATCCTCAAAAACAGTCTTGCGGCAACCATCCTCCGAATTTGTCCATACAAAGTCAGCATAGACCGAATCAGGATGGATTTCATAGATTATCTTTCCGCTGCAGCCACTGTACGATGTAAAGGTACAGGAGTACCTGCTGAATGCCACCGGCTCGGAAATCTCCAGCTGATTGACTCCCTCGGTATCCGTACCAATCTGGTCAGCATTGTATTTTGTAAGCTTTAATCCGTCCGGTACAGGAAAGCCCTGCTTATCGACTTCTTCCCATTCATATGATTTAAAGCCAAACGGTCCCGTAATTACAGCAGCTGTACCCGGACAGTACCAGGAAACTGTATCCTGAGGAAAGCTCTCGGGAGAGATATAGGCATAGGCCATATGATGCCCTGTATAACAATCCATGGTATTAAACTCAAGCGTAATTTCCTGACCCGCATACGGACCGAGATCAATCACGTCCGTCATCCAGAGCGTGCTGCTAATCTCTCCGCATTGCTGCCATTCGAACCATTCGACACCACTGGCGGCCCCGGGATACAAGCGATAGTTTCCACATGCTCCGGCCACCTGGCCTCCATCCTCGTCAAGCGCTTGCACCCACATAGCCGCGTTGTTGCCCGCTCCCGAAGGCATTCCCCCAAATCCCATAGGGTCATCACCCGAAGAAGATCCGTGATCAAACTGCTGTACGAAAGCAAACCGATATACCAGGGTTGGATACAACTCATCAACCTTGAGCGTATAAGCCGCCTTATAGCCATGCGGATTCCCATAGCCTCCCGGCGATAAGGGTCCGACCCGGACGGCAAACTCCTTACCCTGCGGAATACGTAGCAGAGAATAACAGGTATTGGGATCCTCAGATCTCGCCCTGGGATTGGCCGGAGGATAAATAAACTGAAACGCGTTGCCCGAAATCGCAGCTCCGTCGGTACTGACTTCACTATATCTGATAGTCCTGTTTCCACCCTGACCACTCTGCGGACCTTGATACAAGCGCCAGCTGCTGAAATTACGGTCAGAAAAATCAAAATTGGGATATGGGTGCTGCGCAGACAGACAGGATATATGTCCAGCGTATATCGAAAGAATGAGCACCAGTCTTTTCGGCAGGTCTCTCAGCAATGTTTGCATATACAATTCAATTATATAGTACTGAAAACAGGAGCTATAAAGCGGATATTAACCAGTCGCACTTTATTTCGCTGGCACTTCTTTGAAATATGGCAATGTGCGTATTTTCTTATCTTACAAAGGCATGCAAGAAGCCAACACCGCTATACCATCTGCCATTGAGAAAAATCCCGCATCCAATATATTTCAGACGTGCCGGCTTACATATTTTACACTATTTAAAATAAATCTATTTAAAAACAGTGTAAATATACTGCAAGCAATAACCGGAAGCAAGATTTTAAAAAATATACCTGGTAAACTATTAATTGACTATGAAAATAAATCCTGCGGAAACCTCCCTAAATAAAAGGGGAAAAGCACTTTTTAGTCATTAAAGACTACCTATAAAATACATTAGAAAATAATATAGTTTATTTGCATAATTATATTTTAAAGAAAAAGCAGTCATCGCAGGCAGCTACAGCGCACGACCAATACCCGATAAAGAATGATGAAGGATCCGGTTATAGCCTGCAACAGGCGCAAGACAGGAAAAGTAATAATTAAAACTTTGTTGCGGAATACTGAGGAACGGATATCACAAATCAATAAAAATGTGCCGGAAACGGCATCTGTAAATACCTTTTGGCATATTACTCAAAGACTACACCGGTCAACGCACGTACTTCCCGCACAATAGCTTCGGCATCATATCCGCACTCTCTGTGCAGCTCAGCCTGCTCTCCATGCTCTACAATACGATCCGGAATCCCCAGGCGGACAACCCGGGCATGCAAATCATTGTCTGCCATAAATTCCAGCACCGCGCTGCCAAATCCACCCTGCAGACAGCCATCCTCCACGGTTATGATTTTGCCAAACCGTCTGAATACCATACGAAGCATCTCTTCATCAAGAGGCTTGGCAAAACGCATATCAAAATGAGCAGGGCGAAGATCTTCGGCTGCCAGTTTTTTCAATGCATCCACGACATAGTTTCCGACATGACCGAGACTAAGAATGGCCACCTCTTCACCATCGCAAAGCATTCTGCCTACGCCTACCGGAATTTCTTCAAACGGAGTACGCCAGTCCGGCATTACTCCCTGCCCTCTCGGATACCTGATGGTAAAGGGGCCCTGATCTTCCAGCTGAGCAGTGTACATCATGTTGCGCAGTTCCTTCTCATTCATCGGAGCTGCCACAATCATATTGGGGATGCAGCGCATATAGGCTATATCATAGGCTCCATGATGGGTCGGCCCGTCTGCTCCGGCCACACCGGATCTGTCAAGACAAAAAACGACATTAAGCTTCTGAAGACAGACATCATGAATCACCTGATCATAGGCGCGCTGCATAAAGCTGCTATAGATATTACAAAACGGAATCAGGCCCTGTGTAGCCAGTCCCGCAGAAAAAGTCACGGCATGCTGTTCGGCTATACCGACATCAAAGGCTCTGTCCGGCAGCTCCTTCATCATAATATTCAGCGAAGAGCCGGAAGGCATTGCCGGAGTAATGCCCATAATTCTGGGATTTACTTTTGCAAGCTCCACAAGCGAATGCCCGAATACATCCTGATATCTGGGAGGCTGAGGCTCGTTATAGCTGGTTTTACGGATTTCTCCGGTCAGCTTGTCAAATTTGCCCGGGGCATGCCACAGCGTCTGATTCTTCTCGGCCAGTGCAAAACCTTTTCCTTTTTTGGTAATGCAGTGAAGAATCTTTGGCCCCGGAATATTTTTCAGATCACGGAATATTTTTACAAGATGATCAATATCATGTCCGTCAACCGGACCAAAATAACGGATTTTCAGTGATTCAAACAGATTGCTGTGCTTGAGCAGATAGGTTTTGACAGCTCCTTCTATTTTAGAGACAATCGACTGGGCATTGGGGCCAAAACGGCTGATTTTCCCCAGCACCTTCCATACATCATCCTTTACCCGGTTGTAGGTATGGGAAGTCGTAATGTCCACAAGATAGTCTTTCAGCGCCCCGACATTGGGATCTATCGCCATACAGTTGTCATTCAGGACAATGAGCAGATTGGTATTGGTCACACCGGCATGATTCATTGCCTCAAAAGCCATTCCTGCGGTAAGCGCCCCATCCCCGATTACGGCAATATGCTGCCTGTCATGGGCATTCAGATATCCCGAAGCAACAGCCATACCCAATGCTGCAGATACAGAAGTTGAGCTATGTCCGACTCCGAATGCATCAAACTCACTTTCGGAGCGCTTGGGAAAACCGGACAGCCCTTTGTATTGCCTGTTTGTATGAAACTTTTCTCTTCTTCCCGTAAGAATCTTGTGACCGTATGCCTGATGGCCTACGTCCCAGACAAGCTGGTCATCCGGCGTATTAAATACATAATGCAAGGCCACAGTAAGCTCAACAACTCCCAGGCTGGCCGAAAAATGGCCGCCATAGACCGATACATGATCAATAATATACTGCCGCAACTCTTCACAGAGCTGATACAGCTCCGTCTCTTCCAATTTTCTCAGATCTGAAACAGAATTTATTGTGGCAAGTTTCTTCCCGGGCTTTATCAATTTCTTAATGATCAGTGGTTGCTCAACTATTCAATAACACGAAATGGCCGTAAATGATTTATCGGGGGCAAATATACGAATTTTCCACAATCTTTTAATTTTCCACATATGCTTGTGGGTAACTCAGAAGGTTTTGTGGAAACAATTAAAGGGCACACTCAGCAAAAGGCCCGGTATTGCGTTAACTTTACGTTGTGAGCTTTGAAATACAATTACCGCTTTTCCAGGGCCCGTTTGACCTGCTGCTATTCTTTATAGAGCGGGATGAGCTGGATATACATGATATTCCGATATCTAAGATCACCAATGATTTTCTGGATTATCTCAGGCATCTGGAGCGCCTTGAGATCGATGTGGCCTCCGAGTTTATCCTGGTAGCATCTTCGCTCATGCGTATCAAGGCAAAAATGTTGATTCCCCGGCCCCAGCTGGATGATCAGGGTAATGAAATCGACCCCAGAGAGGAGCTCGTAGCTCACCTTATTGAATATAAGAAATATAAATCGGTCATATCCGAGCTTTCCCAGATGGAAGAAGACAGAGCTTCCAGAGTTCAGCGCGGAAATATCCTGAAAGAGATAAAGAAGCTTTCTGAGGTAAATAATGTGGAGTATGAGCTGCAGCATCTTGATCTGTACCGGCTTCTGAAGGTGTATGAACGGGTGCTGAACCGGTTTACCGAAGAGCAGAACAAGCCCAAGCACTTTGTCGAGCAATACCCTTATACCATTGAACAGCAGAAAGAATATATCCTGCAACGGATTTCGGGAAAGCAACGGGTTTCTTTTGCAGATATCATCAATGACAACAACCACAAGATTGCGGTAGTCTACAATTTCCTCTCAATTCTTGAGCTGCTGCAGCTGCAGCTGATCCGCATCCATATAGGACAGGGTTACAATAACTTCTGGATTGAAGAATATGATGAAGCCTCCCAGCCGGAGACGGTAGGTGAGGCATAAAAAACCCCGAGAAAACCGGGGCTTTACTATACTGTCTGACAGCCCGGCATACCGGACTCCAAAACTAGAATCTTTCCAGGGCAGAGAAAAAGAATGATGCTTCGATAGCTGCATTTTCATCCGAATCCGAGCCATGCACCGCATTGGCCTCAATAGAGCGCGCAAACAGCTTGCGGATAGTTCCCTCATCTGCTTTGGAAGGATCGGTTGCACCGATCAGCTTTCTGAAATCTGCCACAGCATTTTCCTTCTCAAGAACCAGCGCCACTATATGACCGGAAGACATATACTTTTTCAGATCATTGTAAAAAGGTCTTTCTTTGTGCACTTCGTAAAACTCGCCTGCACGCTCTTCTGAAAGCTTTGTCATTTTCATGGCCGTAATCCGGAAGCCCGCTCCTTCGATCATCTTCAGAATTGCTCCGGAATGTCCGTCCTTCACCGCGTCCGGTTTAATCATGCTAAACGTCTTGTTTCCTGACATAGTAGTATTTTGTATGGTAATACGTTAAATTAAAACTCGCTGCAAAAATAACTACTTTTACAACAAATGTATCTCCCTGCCGAACTTTAATCACAGAATAAAGGTTTGACTGATTCGTTTTGTTTTTAAGCAAAAACTTTTCACTTTTGCTTTTTAAAAACCGAATATAATTGACCTCAGGAAGAGCATTCGTACAAGAACTGAATGAGTTAAAAGATCTGCTGAATTCCCCGAAAAAGATCATCATTACCACTCATCACAAGCCGGACGCGGACGCACTTGGCTCATCACTGGCCATGTGGGGCTATCTTCGCAAAAAAAACCATCAGGTATCCGTCATAACTCCCACTGATTATCCGGGATTTTTAAAATGGATGCACGGTGAAGAGGAGGTAATTATATTCAACGAAGGCAGAGAGGAAGAGGCGGCAAAGCTTGTGGAAGAAGCGGACCTGGTATTTTGCCTTGATTTCAATGCATTGAGCCGGATCAATGAGCTGGGTGAGATTATCCGCAATGCGCCTGCAAAAAAAATACTGATTGACCATCATCTTGAGCCGGAAGATTTTGCCACCCTTTCATTTTCTGACACCTCTGCTGCCGCCACCTGTGTTCTTATTTATAAGCTAATTGTCGGCCTCGGTGACAAGTCTCTGCTGGATACCTGCATCGGGGAGTGCATCTATGCGGGAATCATGACAGACACCGGCTCCTTCAGACATCCCAGCACCAACAAAGAGGTGCATCTTATTATTGCCGAGCTGATCAATCTGGCGGTTGACATCTCCAGCATACACAGGCTTATCTACGACAACAACTCTGAAAGCAAGCTGCGCTTTCTGGGACATGCGCTTTTAAACAAAATGGTGGTTATGCCTGAGGACAGGACTGCCTATATAGCCATTTCCGCCAAAGAGCTGGAGGAATATGACTCGCAAAACGGCGATACAGAAGGCCTGGTCAATTTTGCGCTGTCTGTAGATAATGTGGTCTTCGCAGCCGTAATTATCGAACGTACGGAAAGCGTCAAGATTTCTTTCCGGTCCAAAGGAGATTTCAGCGCCAATGAATTTGCCAGAAAGCATTTTCATGGCGGCGGACACAAGAATGCCGCGGGCGGCCGTTCTGATCTGTCCCTTGATGATACGGTAGCCGAGTTCCGGAGACTCGTGCATGAAGAATACTCCACCGAGCTCAATACCATAAAGCTGACTGACCGGAGCAGCTGCTAAAACCTTCTTCGGGAAAGCATCTTCTTTGGAATTATTTGCGTACTTGCCCGTACACTATTCTCATTGACGCATGCGACTATATAGCATTTTATTTTTAGCCCTGCTCTGCTCCCTCTCTGTAGCTGCCCAAAAGCAGGATACCGTATACACAGACACCGGGCTTAAGTACCTGAGCATACACAAAGGCAAAGGCAGCCGGATCAGAGAAGGCCAGATTCTCCGGATATATTATACCGGCAAGCTCAGTGACGGAAAGATTTTTGATTCCAATCTCCGCCGCAGGCCTCTAAAGATCAAAGCAGGATCCGGCGAGCTGATCGAGGGCTGGGAAGAAGGCTTGCTACTGATGAAACCAAGGGAAAAAGGAATTCTGTGGATTCCGGCTCATCTCGGGTATGGTTCTGAAGGAATTCCTGATCCTGACAATCCTTCGGTATATATCATTCCGCCGGATTCGGATCTGATTTTTGAAATTGAAATCCTGGAAGCGTACAAAAGCAGGTGACCTACCTGAATTCAACCACCAAAGAAAGCAACCCTTGACGGATAAATCCGTATCCCGTACCTGAGTATCATAATTTAAGCCTTATTCCTTATGAAGAAATCTTTTATCGTATCCTTTCTCCTTCTTTTCAGTATTACTTGCTTCGCACAAAAAATACTCATTCAGGAAGGCAGCGAAGTTGTTGACAATATTCAACGGACAGGATTATACACCATTATCAAGCTGGATAACAAAACAGTGGAAAAAGCCTGGGAGAAAAAACTTAAAAACTACGGAAAAGTTCAGAGCTCCAAGGGTGTATTGAGCATTACCGGAGCAGAGATTCCCGGTGTCACTTCAAAACCGGGACAGGTATACTCCAAAGTACTAAAAACCAAAGATGGCGCCAAGGTATGGTGGGCAATCGACCTTGGTTCATCCTTTGTGAGCACTTCAGAAGGCGGCAGTTCGTACAGGGCGGCTTCGCAGATTCTGACTGACTTTGCGGCAGAATGCTACAGAGATGACATTAACAAAGAAATTGCCGATGCGGAAAAAGCGCTTTCAAAGACTATAAAAGACCATGAAAAAAATATTAAGGAAGGTGAAAACCTTGTCAGCTCGGTAGAAAAAAACAAGCAGGAAAAGATAAACCTTGAAAACAAGCTGAAAGAGAATGCCGAAGATCTGAAAAGGCTGGAAAAAGAAATTCAGCAAAACAAATCCGATCAGGAAAGAAGCCGGAATGACGTATCCAAAATGAAGGAAGCTGTAGAAGTCGTCAAAAACAAACTCAATCAAATAGGAAAGTAATATTACACCTCGCTTTTTTCAAAAAAGTCCTCATTAGCATTCTGATGAAGGACTTTTTTATTTTTTATTACCACTATACCCTTCTATTAATCAATATTATAGCAAATTATTATAAATATTTTCGATAAATATTACAAGCAAAGCATTGACTTTATAAAGACGTTTATTAACTTCGGGACAAGTTTAACAATTACACCTGTTACAATTTATTAAGTTTATTTTTTTTGCTTAACCTAATTTTTTAATCTGTCGGGGATAGTTTCAATAAAGCTATCCCTGATTTTTTTATAGCAGCTCAAACAGGCCACCACAGCTTTCCCGGCAGGTCGGCTTCCTCTGTCTTCACATCCTCAAAAATTCTGTCTCTTTCATAGATTTTCATTACCTTGCAGATTGAATAAAACTAATACGAATGGAAATAAGCGGCACTATCATCAAAATGCTCCCTCTGCAATCCGGAACTGGAAAGAACGGAGAGTGGAAAAAACAGGACTTTATTATTGAAACAGGCTCACAGTATCCGAAAAAGGTTTGCATCACGATGTGGGGAGACAAAATAGACCAGTTTGCTCTGAGTGAGGGCCAGCAGATTATAGCCTCTATCGAGGTCGAAAGCCGCGAATTTAACGGCCGCTGGTACACCGATGTAAAAGTATGGAAAGTGCAGAAGCAGGAAGATCATTCTGGTGCTGCTCCGGGCAACGACAGCTCGCCCGAGGTAAGCACTTTCTTCAATGAAGAGGATGATTCGCTTCCTTTCTGAAAATATGTAAAGCCGGCAGGATCTTTTCATTTCTCCTGCCGGCTCTTTTTCTTTATATCTGTTTAGTAAAAGCAGCTTTTGCTTTTACATAAACTTGCTTACTTCAGCTGGCGATGCAAATTCACGGTCAGGTAAGTTAAACATTCCGCCAACCACTTCCATATCTGCTCCGTTTTCTACTGCTTTGCAGATCAAATGATTTCTCTTTGCCGGATAACTTACACCTTTCAGGTATTTTTGCAATTCTATCGGATTCAACCCTTCCATAAACTTCCCTTTCTCCTTTTTTAATTAGAAATTCAACTTATACTCTTACCTTAAAAACCAACAAGGATTTTTTTTAGTTTCCTTTTTCTTCAAAGCCCGGGTATCCCCCCTTAAACAAGTTTAAGAACCTACGAATTATATATATGTAATCAGGCTATTAAGTGAAGTTGATCATGAGAAGAAGATTAAGAAAACGGCTGGAAAATCAGCTTTCCGGGAAGAAAAAAAATCATCAGAAAGCCTACAGCCATCCTTCCGAGAGAGCCCGGGAAATAGAAATGAACACGGAACTGAAAGAGTATATATCTGAAAAACCCTGACAGCATCCGGGCTGCCATTGGTACAATCCTGTATGTTCTGCTACACAAAGGAGCTTCTGAACAACAGGATTGCTCTTTTCAGAAGTGTTTAAACGATCTGATATGCTCCCCGAAAAACAGCCGGCTCAATAGACTTTCCCCATACCCCACTATCATCACATGGACTCCTCAATAATATTGTCTCACACCCCTAATTATTGGACAGCTTCGCAAAATCAGTTTAGAAGATTTTGCTTATTATTTGCCTGCACAAAGGTAGCGAACACTTCCTTGCTGTCAAGGGCCTGACAAGTGCCTCG